>JGI10211J34971_10001626_pt1 | contig 18460 bp, 28 predicted proteins | sample Etolagsediment_FD_34971 | JGI IMG/M metagenome (IMG submission 34971)
ACCATGAATTTGTATTTCCTCTAACCTATTACTCCGTAACCTTTATGGGGAAGTAAATACATAATTACATATTCTTTCTCTATCTTAGAGAGAGAGAGAGAGAATAATTAAAAAAAGATAGAAATAGAGTATAGAAGGAATAAGGAAAAATACCGTATTTTGAGTAATTCGTATTTTTCCTGTCTGAGCCACTTAATTTATGACCGTGTAATATCTTATGCCCATTAAACGCCCGAAGTCGGTACTAAAACCCAAGTCCAAAGCCGTAAATGAGTCCTCCCCAGAAGGTCGAGCGAAGGCCTTAGGACTCGCAAAATTGGCTACTTCAGGCCTCACTTTTGAGGATTCTGAGGTTCTAAAGTTCGATTTTCTCAGCCCGGAAGAGACATCAAAGTTGTGTTCTTCCTTCCGTGCATCATCAGCAATACGCATAAATTACATCATGCCCAACGGTGAAGGCATGCCCGACTGGCCTGCTAGTCCACCATTTTACCGTATCCGCTACACAGAAAGAGCCAATGATTTTGGCTACCAAGCCAAGAAAGAGGTAAGATATATGCAGCCACCTAACACGGCGCCATGTGCTTACTACCCTCAAAATACCGATTGGCTCCCCATTCTTAATGACACAAGCACACCCATTCTCATCACTGAAGGTGAGCTCAAAGCGGCAAAGGCCTCAAAGGAAGGTTTCCCTACTATCGGTCTTGGAGGCGTTTACAACTGGCGCGCCATTGAGTACGGCAAGACGTGGATCGACAGTCTCTCGCTTATCACATGGACAAAGCGCTACGTGTATGTGGTCTTTGACTCTGATTACAAGACAAACCCTATGGTGTGCATAGCGCTCAAAGAGCTGTGTGAAGAGCTAGTTAGGCAAGGAGCTTTGCCCAGGGTAGTTACCCTCCCAGCCGGCGTGGAAGACCAGAAGAAGATGGGGCTTGACGACTATCTTCTATGCCATACGCCAGACGACCTGCAGCAGTTGCTGAAAGAAGCAGTGCCATACGGTCTAGTTCAGGTACTGTGGAACCTCAATGATAAGTATATCTGTGTAATGGATCCACCAGCTGTCATCGCCAAGAAGAATAAAGTGCGTATGTCGCCCAACGTTTTCAGAGACTATGTCACATCATCTAAGAAGTATACTGAGAAAGTCCTTCGTAAAGACGGTACATTTTCTCAGACGCCAGTGTCGGCGGCGAAAGCCTGGCTCGAATGGCCTCACCGCGCTGAAGTAGACAAGCTTGGCTATCTTCCAGGTAAAGGAGAACTAGTCGAAGACAAGGGTATACAGCACTATAATATCTGGCCTGGATGGGGAGTGCAGCCCATTGAGGGTGACCATGAACCTTTCCTTGATCTCACCGCCCATCTGTTTTCTACTGCCTCGAAGGAGGACCATGAATGGTTCCTTGACTGGTGTGCATACCCACTGCAGAACCCAGGGGCAAAGCTCTTCACTTCAGTGGTAATATTCGGCGTCAAGCACGGAACTGGTAAGTCATTACTAGGGTACACTTTAGGCCGTATCTACGGTGACAATTTCGCTGAAATAAGCCAGCCAGATCTGCATAACCAGTTCAACGAGTGGGCTGTCGCAAAGCAGTTCGCCCTCGGTGATGACGTTACAGGGAGCAACAAACGTGCTGACAACGACCTTCTTAAGAAGATGATCACCCAACGTGAGATGCGTGTCAATACCAAGTACATCCCTTCCTACACCATCAAGGACTGTATTAACTATTACTTCACGTCTAACCAGCCTGATGCATTCTTCCTTGAAGACGACGATCGCCGGTTCTTCATCCACGAGATACAAGTGCCCCCATTAGATGAACTGTTCTACGCAGAGTATGACCTATGGCTCGACACAGGGGGCTCAGCTGCAGTGTTCCACTACCTTATGCAGCGAGATCTTACGAACTTCAACCCGTCCGCTCCGGCTAAGAAGACGTCAGCCAAGTCGCGTATGATCGAGAACGTGCGCTCTGACCTAGGCTCTTGGGTCCGAGAGCTTCTAGAGAACCCCGATTATGTGCTGCGGGTGGGCAAGGTTTCACTGACCTCTGATCTGTATACTAGTAAGGACCTCATGGCTTTGTATGATCCAGCAGGTACCAAAAACACTACGGCCAACGGATTAGGGCGTGAGCTCAGGCGCGCTGGGGTTGTTCTAGCATGGAAAGGCGATCCGCTCCCCAGTCCGGACGGAGGGCAGGGTCGTTACTACATGATTCGTAGACCCGAGGTCTGGGTGGCAGCGACGCGTGGTGAGTTGATCGATCATTTGACAAGTACCAGTAGGTTTTTGAAATATTAAACAAAGGAGGAGAAATGAAACTGACAGAAGCACAAAAGAAATATGAGGATGATTTCCTCAAGGAGCTCAAGGAGTGCAGGACGATGGAAGAAGTCCGGGAACTGATAACGGACACCTGGTCGCCGGATGATATTTTTGAGGATTACGACCTCCAGCAGTGGGCGATCCGGTATGCAGATAATCATGTTGACTAATAAATGATTTAAAAATAATTTTTTATTTACGTAGTTTTTAGTATATTCTTTAGTCGATACTTCGACGCTTCGAAACCTAAAACCTTATACCATGATTATAACACTTGACATTGCTGACCTTACCTACATCTTGAGCAAGTACTTCACTAATGAGGATATCAAGGTCTTGTACACTGAAAACGGAATCCAGGTAAAATTTGAAAATATCAGCGAAAATAACCCGTGTACCAGGGTGTGCGGAACTCATACACCATGTGAACAAGGACAAATCAGCGGAGCAGTACGCCTCAATTATCCGCCAAGTGTTTGCTGAGTTGAAGACGTACAAATACACCTGTGCAGTAAACCAAGTTACTTTAACCATCAAGCCAAACGACAATGACACTAGATAATAGCAGTACCTCAGAAGAACAACGAGAACTATATGTTCTTGCCGCTACACACCTCACGTGGGAGATCTACGGAGACAGAACTATGGCACTACTTGAAGCTCAGGAAGGACCACTCTCAGACAAAGAAAAGAGACTCTTCGAGAAAGCCTTCGGGGCTGGAGTAATTACAATTCTCTCGAATGTACTGTCTGAAAAGGAGGAGCTGCTATGAACGAGTTCGTCATTTACATCAAAAACAGAGAGCATAGCCTCGAGGTGCAGAGATTCCTCAACAGCTTCGGTTGCCAGTGGCACACAGGTGAAGACATCGTGGACGCTGAGATGGCGTACATTGCAGTCAGCGAGGTAGGTTCTATGACGATGGGCGTAGTCCCACTTGGTAAGAGCGATCACCGACCAAGAAAGGTCCTTCGCAAACACGTAGACTGTAGCCACATGGAGGTCGAACTGTATTTGGAGGATGCAAAGCCTGAGCTCGCCTTCGCCATTCTTGGCAAGTATCTCATAGCACGTGACGCTGAGTCACTCGAGGAGGTAGCTCATCTCATAGACCTGGAGAACATGATTCCGTGCATTTCGGCGTATGACAGGCTAAGGGAGAAAGGTTACCAGGTAGACAAATATCATTGGGACGACAACGGAGCTATCAAAATAGGTGATTGGTAGGTAGCTTAGGCAGAGGGTGGCGGAACTGGTAGACGCAAGGCATTAGTGGATAGGTTGAACGCAGCAATGCGGGGCTGTCCGAAACCGATTAGGATTGCGCAGTCCTATGAAGCCTAAACAACCATTGCAGGTTCGAGTCCTGCCCCTCTGACAGCCCCATAAGGGGAATTTCATAAACCAAAATACAAACATCATGGAAGAGACTATTAAAATCACAAAGCACGAGAAGATCGTAATCAAGGCCGTCAAGGATGAGAGGGCTGCTATTCTGGCTCTTGTCAGAGATGCTATCGCCGTCGCGCGTGAGTACGAAGACAAGGTCGTCAAAAAAGAACTCACGCTCAACCTCAAAGACCTGGTCGCCAGCATCAAGGAGCGTGCAAATGGCTAAGCGTGCAACGAGAAATACTGACCTTGAAATTGCGATGTTTGCTTCTGGACCTGACGACGTCGTGAACAAACCGTCTCATTACGCGGGTAAGTACAAGGACATTGAATGCATGGACGCACAAAGGTCAATGCTCGGAGATCAGGCTTTCCTCGAACACTGTCGTGCCACTGTTATGAGCTACTTGTGGAGGCTCCCCACTAAGGAGAACTCTTGCCAAGATGCTAAGAAAGCTCAGTTCTACATGAACAAAATCGTGGACATCCTCAGTGAAATTGAGTGAAGCACAAGCCATACTTGAGGTCTCAGAGCTTACAACCCAAGCAGTCAAACAGGCGTTCCGTAGCAAATGTATGGAGTGCCACCCTGACAAAGGCGGTAAGCCTGAGGATCTCATGTTGGTGAAGCAGGCTTATGACCGGCTTCGAAAAGCAATACCATGTGAAGTGTGCGGAGGCACAGGATTCACGTACAAACAACAAGGTTTCTCAACTCTAAAATCAAAATGCTATGCTTGCAACGGCAAAGGAAAAGCCAGCGATTAAGATCCCGAAGTCCAACGGGGCCTTAGCTGACAGGCTGTTTGTCATCCGTCAAGAACGGTTGGACGCACAAAGAAAGGTCGACGCTTTGTCGGCTGAAGAGACTGCATTGAAGGATGCGGTCATCGATCGTCTGCCCACCTCTGATCTTACAGGGGCCTCAGGTAAGGTAGGCAGAGTCACCGTGATACAAGATGAAGTACCTCAGGTCGAGGACTGGGATGCTTTCTACAAGTACATGATGAAGAAGAAAGCCTTCGAGATGCTTCAACGCCGCTTGTCCACAAAGGCGGTGGAAGAGAGGCTCTCGGCAGGTGAGAAAGTCCCTGGAGTAAAGATGTTCAAGTTCAAAAAAGTATCAATCACTAAAGCGTAAACACTATGGCACGAGCACCAAAAACCACATCTATTGCAACCTATGACGAGCAGTTGGCAGCCGCCGCGGCGCAGTACGCCTCGATGGAAGCATCAACTGCTACTGGTGATTTCTTTGGTCTCAAGAGTGGCGTCCTGACATGGGACGGCAATCCGGTCAAGAACAACGAGGTCGCCTGTATCATCCTCGATTCTGTCCTTGAGAACATTTACTATGAGGGCACCTTTGAGGCAGACACTCCGCAGGCACCTATGTGCTTCGCCTACAGCAGGACAGAAGAGGAGCTTGCTCCCCACGAGACTGTCGTCAAGGCAGGCCAGGCGCAGGCTAATATGTGCAGTGAGTGTCAGTACAACGAATGGGGTTCAGCTCACACTGGTAAGGGTAAAGCCTGCCGCAACACGCGCCGTCTCGCTCTGCTTCCTGCAGGTGAGTTCGACCGTGACGGTGAGTTCCTCCCCATTGAGGATGCTGAGCAGTTGTTCGGTGGATCCGTCGGGTTCATGAAACTGCCTGTGACCTCAGTCAAGAACTTCGCCAACTACGTGAAGCAGATTGGAGCTACGTTCAAACGTCCTCCGTTCGCTGTGTTCACGAAGATCTCGGTGGAGACTGACACGAAGACGCAGTTCAAAGTGGTATTTGAAGCGCTTGGACTGCTTGATAACGACTTCATTCCGATGGCCATTGACAAACATGAAGAAGCCACCGGTACGATTGAGTTCCCTTACCAACTCTCTTCTGCGGAAGACGAAGAAGCCCCGGCAGCTAAGAAGAAGCCGGCACGTAAGGTCAGTCGGAAGTACTGATAACAATCTTAGGAGCGGGGACCGCAGCCCCGCTTCTTCAATTACAAATGGATGGAAAAGAAAGAACCGATTGAAATGATCAAAGAAGCCCTGGCCTCATGGGTTTCACTCAATACCGCTATGAAGACCGCTGGAGAGAATACTTGCCTTGCCATGCTGGAGTACGAAAAGAAACACCGTGGCCGGCAGGCGATGATCGACCGTATCTACTCGAGGTATAACAGAGTGCGGAGGCAGAGGGAGTTTGCAGAACTGAAACAATACTACAAGACCAGAATATGAAACCTGTCACTATCGATTTTGAAACAAAGGGCATTGACCCTAGGCCTTACTATCCACCAGCACCTGTAGGTGTGGCGATCAAATACCCGAACAAGCCTGGTAAATACTACAGTTGGGGCCATACGGCTGGCAAGAATAACAGTACTCACCAGAAGGCTTGTGAGGCATTGAGGAAAGCATGGAACTGGAAGCATGGAATCTTGTTTCAGAACGGTAAGTTTGACATTGAGGTAGCTGAAAAGCACATGGGCATGGAGCGCAAGCCTTGGCAGCATTACCATGATACTATGTTTCTTCTGTTCTTGGATGATCCGCATCAGAATACCTTCAGCTTGAAGCCTGCGGCAGAGCGTCTGCTTGGGCTCCCACCTGAAGAGCAGGATGATGTGAAAGAGTGGCTGATTGCGAACCAGCCTGTAGAAGGGGTGAGGATCAGTGCATCACAGAAGAGTGAGCACTTCTTCGGACGTTACATATCAGAGGCTCCAGCAGAACTGGTGGGCAAGTATGCTGTTGGCGACGTGGAGCGGACTGAGCAATTGTTTAAACTATTATACCCGTCAATCGTAGACAGGGGTATGCTACCTGCGTATGATAGAGAACGTGAGCTAGTGTTTGTACTGCTTGAGAATGAGCAACATGGTATACCGATAGACTTGCTCAAGATGGAGCAGGACATTCGTATGTATCAGGGCTTTATGGGCAAGATCGACGCGTGGATCGAAAAGCGGCTGGGAGTAAAGGGCTTGAACCTTAACTCTGGCGCACAAGTGATGAAGGCAATCATAGACGCAGGTCTTGGTGACGAGGACAAACTGCAGTACACTGACAAGGGCAACGTGAAGAGTGACAAAGCTGCAGTGGCTGAGTGCTCTACTGACAAACAGCTGGTAGGGTTGTTGAAATACAGGTCTCAGCTTAATACATGCATCAACACGTTCATGGTACCATGGATGGCTACTGCAGAGACCACAGGAGGTCTCATACACACACGCTGGAATCAGATCAAGGCATCTGAGAGAGGTGATAACGAAGGAGCTAAGACCGGAAGGCTTAGTTCATCACCCAACTTCCAGAATATACCGAACGAATTTCAACCTATATTTCATCATGAAGACGTTTCCGCGGGATTACCACGATGCCCGATCAAAGGGCTCCCACCCCTGCCAAAAGTCAGAGGATATGTCAGACCCTTCAAAGGTCATGTCATATGTGACAGGGATTATTCACAGCAAGAACTCCGCATACTGGGGCATTACGAAGAAGGGGAGCTCAAAGCTGCGTATGAAGAAAATCTTTGGATGGATGTTCACGCTTTTGCACAGGAGTTAATCAACAAAAAGACTGGTAAGAACTTCGGGCGTAAGCCTATCAAGAACACAAGCTTCGGGCTTCTGTATGGTATGGGTATAGGAAAGCTTGCTGCCAAGAGCGACATCACTGTTGACATGGCGAAAGAAGTGAAGGCTGCTTATCTGGCGATCTTCCCTGGCTTGAAGGCTATGTACGCAGACATGAAGATGCGAGCTGCGGCTAATAGACCACTGCGCACATGGGGAGGACGTGAATACTACTGTGAGCCACCAGCTGTGATCAAAGGTATACGGAGGACGTTTGACTACCGTATGGTAAACAAACTTATCCAAGGCTCAGCAGCAGACTGTACAAAAGAAGCCCTGATCAGATACGCACGAGTCAAGCCAGCGTCACACAAGATACTGATGACTGTGCACGACGAAATAGTCATATCAGTGCCCAAGCGTGAAGTGAAGAAAGGTATGGAACTTCTTCGAGTAGCCATGGAATCAATTGAATTCGACATCCCGATCTTGAGCGAAGGGAAGATTGGCGAAAGTCTCAGCACTCTACAACCCTTCGACAAAAAAGGAGTGGTATGCCAGTAGCAAGAAAGAAGATCTTTTCATGGAGCTTTACAAGGTACAACGTCTACAAACAATGCCCTTACAAAGCATTCCTGAAGTTCATTGAGAAGCGCCAAGAGCCTGGCTCTGCGGCCTTGGAGCGAGGTGCTAGGATCCACGATGAGATAGAGAAGTACCTCAAAGGTGAGAAATCTCGTTTGCCAAAAGACGTCAAGATGAGTGAACGAGTGATCAAGGACGCTAAGCAGAAGGTCAAGAAAGGCGTGGGCTTTGCAGAAGCATCATGGGCATTCAGGAAAGACTGGTCAGTTACCACCTACGATGACTGGTACAACTGCTGGCTGAGGATTAAGGTTGATTACCATGAGAAAGATGGACGCAGGCTTATCGTGCGTGACTGGAAGACAGGCAAGTTCCAGGAGTATAACGTGAATGAGTACATGGAACAGCTGGAACTGTACGCAGTTGGCGCCTTTAAGATGTATGATGACATCGACGAGGTTGAGGTCTACCTGGAGTACGTTGACTCAGGCCTTACCTACCCGGCAGCACCTATCATCTACACCCGTAAGGATGCAGTAAAGCTCACCACCAAGTGGGAGAAGACTACGAAGCCAATGTTGAATGATACCGTGTACAAAGCCACTCCGAACTCGAAATGTACATGGTGCCACTTCAGTAAAGCTAAGGGTGGTAGCTGTCAGTACTGATGGCGCAAGAAAGCAAACTTGAGAGGGCGACGTGCAAGGCAGCAGAGGAGCTTGGTGTTATAAGCATCAAACTCCGTTCTGCTTCTGATAACGGCTGGCCCGATAGAATGTTCCTTATACCAGGAGGCAAACCGTTTTTCATTGAATTCAAAGCACCTGGAGAAAAACCAGACAAGCTCCAGTTGTACAGGCATAAAATACTCAGATACCTAGGCTATGACATCGAAGTCCACGACAACAAAGAAAGCGCTATATCAGCCATTAAAGCTCGACTGGAAGCCGGAACCGTATCAGCTCGAATCCGCTAAATTTATCCTGTCACGGCAAGGTGCAGGGCTGTTCCTCGACCCAGGCATGGGCAAGACCTCCATCGTCCTTGCTGCGATAAAGACACTGCTCCACGACAAGAAAGCTAAGAAGATCCTCATCATCGCACCACTCAGAGTCTGCTACCTGGTCTGGCCGGGAGAGATAGAGAAGTGGAAAGACTTTAACAAGATCACATACTCCATCCTGCATGGCAAGAACAAGCAGGAAGCTCTGAACAAAAAGGCAGACATCTACCTCATCAACCCTGAAGGTCTTGAGTGGCTGCTTGGCGTAACGAAGCGCAAGACTGCCAAGGGCAAGGTTGCTATTACCGTCGACCTCAAGACGTTCAAGAAATTCGGATTTGACACGCTGGTAGTTGACGAGCTGACGAAGTTCAAACGGTCAAGCTCACAGAGGTTCGCAGCCTTGAAGCACGTTCTCCATCTATTCAAATACCGCTGGGGCCTTACAGGTTCACCAGCCTCCAATGGGCTGATAGATCTGTTCGGCCAATGTTATATACTTGACCAAGGGGTATCATTAGGACGGTTCATTACGCACTACCGAAACACCTACTTCGACAAGGACCACGACGGTTTCTCATGGGTACCGAGAGCAGGATCCGACGAACGTATATACGACAAGATACGACCGATCTGCATGCGCCTCGACGCCGAGGAATATCTCGAGATGCCGATTGTGCATTACAATGAGTTACTAGTAGAACTACCGGATAATTCGAAGGCGTTTTACCAGGAGCTAGAAGATGAGTTCATCGCTGAGATCAACGGCAATACAATCGTGGCCAGGAATGCAGCGGCGGCCTCTATCAAATGCAGACAGATCGCCAGTGGTGGTATTTACCGTACACCCAGTCTTGAGGAGATGTTTGCAGAAGGCAAGGTCAAACGTGAGTGGATAGAAGTGCATACCCAAAAGCTGGAGGCATTGGAGGACTTATACGAGAGTCTCCAGGGTCAGCCGCTCCTAGTGGCGTACGAATTTGAACATGATCTGGCCAGACTGAAAAGGCACTTCGGTGAGGACACTCCGAACATAGGTAAGGGCGTGAAGATGAGTGATACAAAAGTCATTGAGGCGAACTGGAACGCTGGTAAGATACCGCTCATGTTCGGACAGCCTCAGTCCATGGGCCACGGTCTTAACCTTCAGGGTGACTGCTACCACGTTGCGTGGTTCACACCTACCTGGGATCTTGAGCTGTTCGACCAGTTCAACCGCAGAGTCTGGAGGCGTGGTAATAAGCACAAGCACGTGTTCATTCATATCATACTTGCCAAGAACACCGTTGACAGGTTCGTAGCCATGGCTCTAAGGTCTAAGACTTCCGTGCAGAAGGCTTTGTTTGACGCACTCAAAAAATGAATTTAAAAATAATTTTTTATTTACGATTCGTTTAGTATATTGTTTTAAACATAAAAGCAAACAGCATGAAGCAAACATCATCCTTCCGTTGGCCGGTAAACACTGAGTCAGAGGCATACAAAAAGGCGGCAGTGTATACCGGTAAAAACTCCCCATTCACCGACCTGGCACTTCACGTAGACAACTACCACGGCGGTATCGATTTCATTCCATTACAGACCACATCAAAACTTGAACTTGTCTCTTGGCCGGTACGAAGCTTCAGAGATCACTATGAACCTAGTGTCGTGGTGATTGAGCAGGCTATGGATCGGCTTATAAGAGCTGCACTCATTGTAGGAGCTGACGACGACGTGTTGGAGGTTCTTGCAAGCTTGACCAATAAACTAACAAAAAAGGAGATAGAGATGGCAAGAGCAAAAGCAAAGGTACAGGAGCTGCCTGTTACCGCAACTGAAGCAGTTAAGACTGCTAAGAAGACTGGGAAACCGCTGGTCATGAAGATGACCGATCCTCTTCCTGCAGAGAAGCCTAAGGCAGCGCCAGTACCGAAGAAAGGCAAGGCTGCGCCTGCCAAGAAGATGGAGATGCCTGACGTGAAACCGACAAAGGCAAAGTCCACTGAGAAGACTGGTAGGCCCTCTGCCGCCAGGATGTTCCGTGAACTTATCATGGAAGGTAAGTACACTGACATGGAAATCTTCAAGAAGGTACAGGACGAGTTCGGTATTGGTGACGACAAGCAGAGCTACGTGGGCTGGTACCGTAACCAGCTGTTCAAGCTCGGTGAGAACCCACCTGCACCTATCAAGAAGGAGAAGAAATAATGGCAAATGCAAGAGGCAAATCAGTGGATACTACTAGGCTCTCGATCGAGACCGCCATGGAGCACGGGTGGATCCATCGTGATTATCTTGCACACTGTCTTCGTTACAGCCATGTAGTGAAATACCTACATGGCGGTGGCAAGTACAAGACAGTTAATGTGCTTGATATCGGATGCGGAGGTGAGACTCCGCTGGCTAAGACGATGTATCACAACAGACTCTCACACACGTCTGGGTCTTATACTGGTGTCGACTACGGCACTATCACTAAGCCCATGAAGCTAGGCCCTACGGCAAAGTTCAACATGACTCTGCACGAGAAGACTGACTACGTCAAATTCAAAGTGGCTAAGCAGCCTGACGTGATCGTATGCTTTGAAGTACTTGAGCACGTGGAACCTATGCATGCGTTCAAGATGCTGAAGAAGATGGGTGACGACTTGGCAGATGGCGGTAAGATATTTATCTCTACCCCTGTGTTTGATCCGCGAACAGGTGCCGCAGCTAACCACGTCAATGAGATGAGCTTCAAAGGTTTGAAGCTTCTTATCAAGCTCGCAGGTCTTGATGCCTATGAGGTGTTTGGTACCTTCGCCTCCATGAGAGAGTACAAGCCGGAAATGAGTGCTGCCCAGAAGGAAGTTTTTGACGAGCTATCAGACTACTATGATAGCAATGTGATCAGCTGCCTCATGGCTCCGATGTTCCCTGAGAAGTCTAGGAACTGCCTGTGGGTTCTACAAAAGCCAGACCTGGTACTCAAGGGTATCACTGATGATGAGAAAAAACTGTCTGCTCCTATCAATAGCTCATCAGAGTTGTGGGCAGATGACTTTCGTAAAATCCTTAAAGCTACGAAAAATGGCAAAGTTTGAAGACCTGATTGAGTTCCAGGAGAGGTTCTCTGGCGGTGTGAGTAAAGTACCTACACTACTAGACAGAGACCTCATGGAACAGAGGATGAAGCACGTAGTCGAGGAGGTTATGGAGTGCTGGGACGGCGTAATGGATGACTCAGTACCCGAGATCGCAGATGCCCTGGTAGACATTGTCTATGTAGCCATGGGCACTGCTGCTCTGATGGGACTGCCGTGGGACGAGCTCTGGGCCGATGTGCATAGAGCTAATATGCTGAAGATCCCAATGGCGACTGATAGATCCCCACTAGACGCTGTGAAACCTGAAGGATGGGAAGGACCGAGGACTGAGGAGATCATTGAACGAGCTCAGAGTTATGATCAGTAACCTGACGATCTTCGAAGGTGTGGACGGCTGTGGGAAGACCACGGCCGCTCGCAAATATGCTGCATACATCGGTGCAGAATATGTGCATAGCACCTTGGACTTGGGTAATAACTCAAACCTCACATCATACTACCTGCAGTTGATGATGCCAGCACTCACTGGTAAGAAGCCAGTAGTCATGGACAGATGCTGGATAAGTGAACCAGTGTATGGCCATGTCATGCGTGGTAAAGTAACTTTGACAACACAAGACATCAAAAACCTCGAGGATCTTGTGCTACCACTAAACCCGGTCGTAGTAATACCTCAGCCTTCATGGGAGCACGTACTTAATTCATACACAGCGCGCAAGGCTGAAGAGTACGTAACTGATACATCGAAACTCTTTGAGGTCTACGATATGTATCTAGGTGGAACTGGACTGACCTCTCTCAGCGTGGTAACTGTAGACATGGAAACACTTGGCCACAAACTCTTTAATGCAATGCTGAAACATGCCTGTAATGAACTGTAACATCACATGGATGGACATGCTGAATGACATCTTAGGAGAGGGAAAACCTGTAGACGTACGAGGCTTTAAGACCTTGGAGCTACTCCATCATACTATTATCATCGACATGTCTGCTCCTATCATCACCGTGCCTGTACGCAAACTGAACTATAGGTTCATGGCGGCTGAGGCTGAGTGGATGATCAATGGAGACGACAAGCTCGCCCCATTGACAAAGTACAACAAGAAGATGGCCAACTACTCAGACGACGGTATTACACTGACCGGAGCGTATGGGCCTAAGATCGTGGCACAGTCTGAGTACGTGGTTAGAACACTGCTGGCAGACCAGTCATCAAGGCAAGCAGTGCTTACTATATGGGAGCGAACTCCTGCTCCGTCTAAGGATATACCGTGCACTATCCTGATGCAGTTCTTGATACGCGACAATTTCATGGACACGCATGTGTATATGAGATCCTCAGACGCGTGGCTCGGAGTGCCTTACGATATTTTCAGCTTCTCAGTAGTGGGCACGTGGATGCTGGCGATGTATAACTCACTCTCAGATGGTGAGGACGTACTGCCTAGGAACCTGTATCTTACAGCTGGAAGCAGACACCTGTATGAGCAGCATTACGAGGATGCAGAGTACATCGTGCGTACCTGTGATACGTTCCCGGTCCCAGCACCTCGTAAAATCCCGCCTCTCGTTCACGATCCATACCACCTGAGCCTGTGGCTCCAGGATATGCAGGAGGGTGGATGCACAGACTGACCAAAGACCAATGGGCTATGCACCTGGTCGACGTAACAGCAAACCGCTCCACTTGCCTTAGTCGGCAGGTGGGGTGTATCCTCACAGACATCAGAGGGCACGTACTGGCCACTGGCTACAATGGAGCAGCTAGTGGTCTTCCGCATTGCACTGATACTGGCGTGTGCTATAAGAGTGGTTTCCCGTCAGGCTTAGGGCTTGACCACTGCGTGGCTACGCACGCGGAGCAGAACGCTCTGCTGCAGTGCCATGACGTGTACAAGATCCACACAGTGTACGTGTCTGCCAGCCCGTGTGTAACATGCACCAAGCTCCTTATGAACACGTCAGCTAAGCGTATCGTGTTCAGGAACGTATACCCTCACACTCTGTCCAAAGACCTCTGGTGCCACAAGGATATTCAAGGAAGGTCATGGGAACGGTTCCAGAACGGCGAAATCGTCGAAATAAGCTATTCTGGCTAAAAAACGACGCTCCTGGGCGCGCTCAGACGCGTTATGTTTACGCTTTTAGTATCGTAGTACTACTTAAAAACAATAAAATCTAACAACTATGGATAAGAAAGTGAAGATGAATCTGGTGGGTATGGACGGTAACGCGTTCGCAATTCTTGGTGCATTCAGTAAGAATGCTAGGCGTCAAGGGTGGTCTGAGGAAGAAATTGCCACCGTGAGAGATGAAGCAACGTCAGGCGACTACAACCATCTACTTGTTACCATCATGGACAACATTGAAGAAGACGAAGTTGATGAGTACGACGGATACCCGGTATGAAATAGTAAGGGGGCTTAGCGCCCCCTTTTTTGGTTTTTGTTTTCCATTCTGTCTACGACTTTGTACACCTCGTGTAGAATAGAGTAAAGCTGGCTCTCGTCAAACCCGTACCTGCTATTAAGTAAGATCTCTGAAGTAGCATTATATGGATCACTAACCATCATGCTTCTTGTATCCTTATCAAGCCCAGAGGTTACTCTTACACGTTGAGAACGCAGGTAAGGGTACTTGTCGAATAATTCATCATGCTGCATTATATCTTGGAGTTGAAACGCAGAACCACCAGCAACCTTTGAAGCACCGTATTTCGTGAAGTAGTCCAAAGCTTCCGTGGCTTCATCAAGCGTCCACCCATCGTCTACGGCATCAGCGGCTTCATCAATTGCATCAGATATTTCATCAAAGCTTTTACCAGATTCTACACCATTCGATTGTAACCGCTGGTAATATTCGGCCATTTCTGATGCTACCGTAGTCTTAGCTCGGTCCAACGGTTCACCATCGTTAATCTTTTCGTTCAGGCGTTTGATAAGAGCCACGTGATCTCTAAGGGCGCTGTCTTCAATTATAGTAGATTCAGTCCAATCTTTAGCCAGGTCATCAGTCATTGTAAGCCTAGCATTTTGGTCTGAGATCTTAGGCCTTCTAGACTCTGACGCTTTATACCCTTTCGGCGGCGCATCACCTAAGGCTAAGTCTTTAAGCTTTACACCAGTACTAGCCTCAAACACAGTAGGGTCAAACGGTGGTATGGCCTGTCGTTCTCGTGGTGTGCGTAGTTGCCGAGCTTCTGTCATTCTGGCCTCTGCCTCTCCATGTTGCTGCAAGTACCTATCGAATGCCTCATCATACTTCATCCCGTATTTTTTCATGAAGCGCGTAGGATCGGTACCTAGATCGAAGCCTTCTACATCCTGTATGTTATGTTGTATCTCATGCAGCAGAGTGGAAAGTTGCGCTTCGTCAAACTTACGCCTACCATTGAGTATGATCTCTGGAGCGTCTGTATGTGGATTGATGGACAACGAGCCATTTACGTTTGGTTCCATATTAGGTGACACCCTTACTGTCATATTACGTAGCTCTGGGTACTCATCAAATAGCTCATCATGCTTCAGTATTGAAGAAAGTGGAGCTGCGAACCCGCCGTTAAAAGCTGATGAACCGTATCTAATGTAGTACGTCAGAATCTCATCAGCTTTGTCGAACGATATGCTATTTAACTCCTTGGCTCCTTGGTCAATAGCCATAGAAGTTTCATCAGGAGTTGGAGCGGCTATATTATGTCGGCGCTGTTTATCATAGTGATTATTCATTTCTAGAGCAAGTGATGCCTTAGCCTGGTCTAGTGTTTCACCATACTCCATTCTTTCATGCAGTTCTTTAATAAGGAGCATGCGGGCTCTGATAGGCAAGTCAGTATCAAATGACTGCGCCGTCAACTTCTTTACCTCGTCCTCAGATATGTGGAACTTGGCGGCGTGGTCTGAGATCTCGGTTCTGAGTTTCTTATCAGGTCCTTTGAACCAACCTGTCTGGTTATACAGGACCTTGTTCTTACCTTCGTAAGTGCCTGTAACGTTCGCATCCAACAGGTCAGACAGTTTCTTCACGTCATTGTAATCCTTCCCGCGGTTCCTTGCTTTAGGACCTACAAACGTACCAAGCGTAGATCCTGCGATATTAGAATCAAAGCTGCTAAGCCCGTAGCTGGCAGCGCCGACACTACCAGCAAGGTTTGTCATATCCTCCATGGTCACAGGAACACCTTTGAAGTACGCCCCAGTAGTGCTGAGCGCCTTTGCCGCCTCATGAACGATACCTGGTGCAGTCCACTCTCCGTCTTTGTAGGTGGGCAGAAGTGCTTTGCGCTTTGCGTCAGCCTTCATGCCAGTCTTGGACTCAGTGTACTCACTGACATCCTTGAACTCAGTAGGATTCACAGTGCTTAAAGCTTCATCACGGGCAGCACCTAACTTAGCTTTGGTCTTTTTAACCAACGGAGTGAAGCTGTCGACCTTAGTGCTGACAGGTTCTACGCCCATTGGGGAGAGTAAGGTAGAGACCGTTGAACCTGGTATATTTTGCCCACGAGCTAGCTCGAGTAAGGTGGCCATTGTTATTTGTAATTGAAGTTAATCCACGTGCCTACGGGCAGAGTGGCTTTGACCTCCGTCCAAGAACCTTTGTCCTCGGTGGGGATCCAGATACGGCAGTTTTTGATAGGCTTAGAGAGTCGTGCAACTCCGGTAGTCTGGCCAGGTGCTAAGAGCACAGTGCTCTGCCCTGCGCAACTACTTAGGAAGAGGCACGTCAAGCATACCACTATCCTCGATGATACTGTTCTGCTCTTTATCATTGCTCGTGGGCCCTGGGGCTGAGGTTAAGGTATCGGAGGTCCAGGCAAGCATGGCACTTCTGATGAGCGCCACGTTGCCTGGTTTTAACAGAGTGTCAATGGCAGCTTGCACTATGGCTGCCACTACTTTTTCGATCATTACTTCTCCCTGATGATGACAAGTGCAAGGCCAGTGGCTGCGATACCGGTGGCCATGATAGCATCAGCAAGTTCAGGTGCAAGCTGTACGCCGAATGCGGTAAGCATGCTGAAAATACCTGCGTAGGTGGTGGGCTCGTGGAGCCTGTCAAGAATCCAATCCATAGTGGTCAGTATTTTGGTTTAAGGCCTATTTTGAAATCGGCGAGGGATAGGCCACCCGTCGCCTGGAAATGCGGATACTCACGGAACTTCTTCCAGTCTCCAGCCCATTCGAGGCCACAGGCTTTACCTACGGCTCCGATCATCTGCCAGACCTCGAGGTCGTCTGTCTGGTCGTCTGAAGGATCTGTATCGATACCGTTGCCCTTGGTTCCCCATATGGGAGTGCCGTTACGGAGTGGTACGACGTCGAATGCTACGCGCCAGTTATGGTATGACTGTCCGCCTTTAGCATTCGTCACCTTGCGCCCTGGTCTCGTACGGCCGATGGCGTACAGAGCGTTCTGGGAAGCGTTATCACGGTAGGTCGAAGTGATGAGCACGTCGTACATAGGCAGCAGGCCTTTGTCGCACTCATCTAGAAACCTACGACACATGACCTGTACCGGTGGAAGAAGGTCCTCAATTTTACGACTGTTTATCATACTACTTTGGTCCTTGTGGCGTCATGTTCGCCTTTGAGAATGTAGAAGTCTTTCTCCAAGTTTCTGATCCTGTTGAACAGCTCTGTCTGGTTCTTGTCGATAAGCACCAGGGTCCTTACAACAAAGAACCCTATGATGCTCACGACAGTGGCGACGACAGCCTGGAGGGTGAACATAATAAGCTGCTCTGGCACCGCTGTAATTGTTTAAGATTGACGGATACCTTGACCAAGGCGCACGGTGGCTGTGCCTGACGTATATCCACCAGTCTTCACACCGACGCGGTACCACTGTGACTCAGGTTCCACGCCGACTACCTCGGTGGGGGCAGTCCATTCGTCGACGTCGTGCCATGCTGATTGGTCGATAGACCTCTGCACCGTGACCGTAGCTACGAAGGTACCAGAGATCGACAGGTTGAACATGCCTAAGATCCTAGCAGGTTCGGTGAACGTGTTCTGGGCTGAGATGTTTGCTGATGCTACTGTTGCCATTGCTATAGATTGATTAAGCTGCTATCTTCCTGCAGCAGGTTAAAGCCATCCTCAGTCTCAAGGTTGTACACGCCAGCGTCATGCTCAATGACTCTGAAGAACACCTTTCTGAAGATCGTCTGGAATACGGTTAGTTTCTGCATGCTCTAAGCTCCGAGGTCCTGGTCAGCCGGGCCAGTACGGGTTCTTTACTTAATATACAAAATTTAGACTTGCTTTTCAATATCAATCATCTCAACCACAGGCCTTGCCACCATCTCTGCTTCTCGCCGTGCGTTGTATTCTTCCTCCGTAATGACTTCAAGTACCCCCGGGAAACCAGTGAAACTGTCGTCATCGCAAGTACCGTAGTACTTCGGTGCAGTGAGATATACGCCATTTTCAACCTGCACGGGCCAGTTGGATTCGTCCTGCCACTCAACCACAAGGTTGTTGAGCGCGG
>JGI10211J34971_10001627_pt1 | contig 18459 bp, 8 predicted proteins | sample Etolagsediment_FD_34971 | JGI IMG/M metagenome (IMG submission 34971)
TATATTTTAAAACCTGTTAGTAAAGAAAAATTTGAAAATATTATAGAAAAGTTGGATTTATAATGAAAGCAATGATTGCACTAGAAAAAATGATAAAAGAAACAGAACAAAGAATCGCTATTGCAAAAGGGCAGTTGGCACGCCATAATTCAGGAGAAGAGAGGTTATCATTATTAGCAGAGTCTTCAGCAGAAAATAGTTTGGAAAATCATACTCACTTATTAGAAAAGTATCAATATATTTTAGAAGATTTTCTAAAAATTGAAAAATTAGATTCTTTTGAGCATAGAAGATTACGCGCTGCAATTGAACGAAAAAAATATTATAAATATCATGAAACAAAAAAGAAAAAAATTAAATATAAAGAAAATGATGAAAAAGTAGAAGCGACTATGATTGTAGATGAACTTCCAGAAGAGTTTATAATTGAGGATCGAGAACTATTTGAATTAGCATTTAAAAATGTAGAAGAGTTTTTGATTCTGGATTCTGAATCAGAATCAGAGCTTCAAAAAATACAAGAGGAGTTTAATAATCAGATTAAAAACTTTACAGATGAAAATATTAAAAGCTTAGAGCTTTTAAACTATATAATACCTATAGTAATTTTTCATTTTCATCTTTTTATTGTAAATATAATAAGTTATAAAGAGTCTGAATCAATAGAAGAGATTACTCAAATAGATTTTTTTCCTAAATATCAGGATTGGTGGATTACTGAAATGTGGTCGTGTGATAATGCTTATTTTGCATTATTTAGATGGAAAAATAGTGTTACTGATTTATGTATGAATGAAAAATTAAAAGATGCTTGGGAGATTATTTTTAATAATTGGATTTTAGTTAAATCTTTACTTTCAGAAAAATCAACAGTAGCATATGAATATCAATATATTTTTGATTCTTTATTATATGATTATGCAAAATTAGAGTCCGAAATAAACGAAACGACTATTTTCAATTCTCAAAAAGAGTTGGAGGTATTTATTAATGGTGAAGATTTACTTTGTGTTGTACCTGAACATGATGTACTTACTCCATATGTACACTATAAATTAAAGAATATGGATATGGAACTTGGTTAGATAGTCCTTTGTTTTGAACTCTGGTGAACTCTTTATACTTTTAGCACCTTTAGGATAGTGTACTACTCGTTTGAGGAAGTGTTGCTAGAAGGTTTAGCACTTTTTAATTTTACTGTTTCATCATTTTTATATGCTTGTAATAATTGTATCGATAAATGACCTTTTATTTTGGAACTTTCTTTGAAATTGGTTTTATAAGATATAATTTCAATAATACCTGTTTTTGAATTATTAAGTGTAAAAGTTATTGTATGTTCAATATCCATTGAATTTAAAATATCAGAGGTGATCTTTTCAATATGTTGAAAATTATTTGTAATATCAAATTCAAACTCTAAAAGTTCATTGATAAGTCCATTCTTTTTTACAGAATAGTTATAAAATACTTTTGTAAATATATAACTATTTGGTATGTATATTGTTCTTCCTACACTTTTTATTTCTTTAATATTACTATAATCTTCTATCTCATTGAGTTTCATTTTAATAAGTGATATATCTACTATATCTCCAATGGTATGTTTTGTCTCAAATTGTACCATCACTCTATCCCCAACTTTTACAATACTTGTAAAAAAGATATAAATAGCCCCAGCAATATTTAAAATAATCTCTCTAGTTGCAAGTGTCAAAGCAGCTGCAATCACACTTAAAAATGTAATAATATAGATAAAATCATCAATATATCGAATAAAGACAAAAGTAACAACTAAGAGGACAAAAAGTAGTGAGAGAAGTTTTTTATAGTGTTTTTGGTCTTCATAGTTTTTATTATTGTGAGTGATGAAAAATGCAATTGTTGAGAGTATTTTATAGATAATATAAAATATTATGATACTAGCAAGTGTAAAAATATGTTTGATAAAAACTTCATCTTTATACTCTTCATATCTTTTATTGAGTTCCTCTTTTGCTTCGTATAAGTTTTGTTCCGTTTTTTCTATGTTTTCAGAATATTCTTCAAAATAATTTATATCTTCTTGTAAGTTTTTAACCCTTTTATCTCCAGGATTTGTATTTTGAAGTGTAGTGTAAGAGTTTTTGAGTGATGCAGTTGCGAGATAAAAATTGTTTTTTAACACTTTATATTTTTTTATCATTTTTTCTATTGTATCTAATGAAGTTTTTAATACAAAATCTCTTAAAGTAATAGTTGGAATTGTATATTTATACTGTTTTAAAATATCGTCAAAACTTTGATTTGTTTCATAGAGTGCAAGTTTTGATTTATAAAGAGAAATTCTTTGCTTTAGATTTTCTTTATTTTTAGTTGATGAATTATTATTTTTGAGTTTTTGCTCTGCAAGTGTAATATTGTTTATTAATATATTATAGTTTTTATAATTTTGATATGTTTTTATCCAGATGTTTTTCTCTGTCTCTTCTGTAGAGACAGCAGCTTTACCAAAAGAAAATAAAGAGAATGATAAAATCAATAAAATTAAAATTTTTTGCATGATAAACCTTTATAATTATTGTATAATTATATCATCAAAAATATATATTTAAGGTAGTTATATGGTGACAACAAATTTGATGCTTTCATTAGGACTTTTGGTAGTTGCGATAGTTATTTCGAAGCTCTCTGATTATTTTATAAACAAAATTGGGACAAAGAAAAAAATTATTCCTAAAAGAATTTATTATGTTACTAAATTTTTACATTTTATTATTCTTTTGATGGCAATTTTATTTTTGGCTGTTATTTGGAATGTACAACTTGGTGGAATTATGATATTTGCTTCTTCAATCTTTGCAGTGATTGGAGTGGCATTGTTTGCTCAATGGTCAATTTTGAGTAATGTAACATCAAGTATTATTATCTTTTTTACTTTTCCTGCAAGAGTAGGGGATAAAATAAAAATCATAGATGGGGAAAATTCTATTACCGGTGAAATAATAGAAATTTCATTATTTCAAATAGAAATTTTAGATGAAGATGACAATGTGATTTTATATCCTAACAATCTTTTTATCCAAAAACCAATTATGAAAATAGCCTCGAAACAATATAAAGAAGATGTTTCAGAAGCTATTGACTAGATTGCTTTTCTTTAAAAGATATATTTTGTTCTCTAACATCTACTATAAAACCTTGCTTTAAAAGATGTCTTCCTAAAAGCATAGGAAATTTCATATTTTTTCTTTGACTTAATGAAACTTGAGTGATATAAGTTTTATTAAATAAGATGAGTTCTAGTTCTATAAAATATCTTTTATCTACTTTTCCATTAGAGCTTTTGACATTTGCTATTCTTTTTATGGGCATTGTATATTTTTTATTTTGAAACTTTTCTCTTGATGGACCTAACACTATAAACTCTACAAACTTATCATCAAGAGAATCTATATAACTACAATGCAAAGATGAGGTTTTTGCTCCTGTATCTACTTTTGCATTGAGGTTATAAAGATTTAACTGCGGTATATCTATCTTATCCGATTTACCAATAATTTGGCTTTGTGAAAATAGATTTAAAGAGATAAACAGCACAATTAAAATATGTTTTAACATGGTTAATTTATCTCATAAAGTTTTGATAATATAAGTATCATACTATCTATAGATTTTTTTGTAGTTGTTTCTTCAACTGTGTGATACCCTATAGTTGGCAATTGTAAAGTTGTACCGTTTATTTCTCCTTTTGTTGCGTGAATAATTCTTCCAAGTTCTGTTACTCCTAACGAACTTTTCTTTCCCTCTTGCATCATAATATTTTTAAGGTAGGCATCTTTAAAATGATAATTTATATTATTTTCTATACAGATGTTTTTGATTTGATTTTTTAATGGTGAACGAAATACACCATTTTCATCTCTGTTTCTCAAAATAATATCAAGATGTGTGATATCTTCAACATTTTTATAAGGACTTGTATCCAATACAAGTAACTCTTTTGTTTCTATATCAAATCTTCTAAAATATTCTAATAAAAATCGCCAACTTTTTCCAGCCTCTTCACTTGCTGTAAAAAAGGCTGTTCCTTGATACCCTAAGTGATACATATAAATAATTATAGCTACTGAGATAACATTGTCTAGCTGTGCTGAGATTAGTCCATCTTCATTTATTTCAAGTTGATCCATAAATGCAATTGGAGTTCCAGGGAAAAGGTGATCGAATCCATCAACAGTAAAAATAATATTGTTTCTCCTTTTACATAAAAAAGTGTCTTTTATGGTTCCTATACCTAGATAGCTTCCAGACCAAGGTTCATAAGCTTGTACTTTTTGATCTACAAATCTTGATTCAAAGTTTTGAAGAAGTTGTTCTGAGTTTGAGTTTCCAGTTAAATCAGCTTGGTTTTTTGCTATAAATGCTGCATATTGAAATTCATTGTGTCCTGTGCAAATAAGGCCATGTCTATCAGCATGTGCAGAGATATAACCACTATTTGGATTTTCTCCTTTTGCTACTAAAACACCATCATAGTATTCTACACTTATCCCTATCTCTTCTAACTCTCTTTTAACCATCATAAAAAAAGGATGTTCCGCACCAACTACACTAGGTACTCGAATGAGTTGTTTTAAAATATCGTAAAACTTTTCCATATTATTCTATTATCTCTTCATTATGTAATTCATAAAATTCACTTTGTTCCATCACATTTTCATTGAAATATTCTATTTTTGTTTCTGCAATTTCAAGGTTTCTAAATTTTGCAATATGGAAAATAGCATCTCCCTCTTGTATCAATGGAATTTCAGATTTTCCTATAATAATTCCAGCATAGGGTGCAATAATTTCAAAACTGTCATCATCTAATGGTTCATCAATATATGCAATAGTTTCATTTTCTTTTACAGTATCTCCAAGAGCTTTAATAGTTCGTATCATTCCACCATGAGTTGCTCGTATCCAGCTACTAGATTTTGTGATAATCGGTACTTTTTGAACTCGTTTTCGAACTATTTTTGGGAGCATGTTATTTTCTCTTAAAACATTTACAATCCCTTTTACGCCTATTCTGATACAGCTTTCATCAAAGCGTAAAGCCTCTCCTGCTTCATAAAGTAAAATGGGTACACCATTTTCTTGTGCTACTGAACGAAGAGAACCATCTCTTAGTTCAGAATGAAGTATCACAGGTGCTTCAAATGCTTTTGCCAATGAAAAAGTAAATTCATCATTTATATTTGTTCTTACCTGTGGTAAATTTGACTTATGGATTGAAGCTGTATGTAAATCAATACCTAAATCAGACTTTGAAACTATCTCATCAAAAAATATTTTGGCAATGCGACTTGCCAAAGAGCCTTTATGACTCCCTGGAAAACTTCTATTTAAATCTCTTCTATCTGGTAAATATCTTGAAAGGTTCATAACTCCATAAACATTTACAACAGGTACTAATATAATAGTACCTTTGAGTTTTTTTAAAATGTTGAGTTTTCTAAATCGTCTTATAATCTCAATACCATTTAATTCATCCCCATGAATAGCGGCACTTATAAAAACAACTGGACCATCTTTTTTCCCTCTTAGTACTCTAATTGGGAGTTTTGTTGGTGTATTGTAAAGTTTTGGTAACTCTAAATCTATTTTTATCTCTGTACCTTTTGGTACTATAACACCACCTATAACAAAAGTGTCATTTTGCACTTTACGCTCCTATGCGATCTTTTTTCATTCGTCTTTTTTTAGTACTATCAGGAGTAATTGGTTCTACATTTTTCTCAATATACTCCATAATTTTTCCAGCAATATCTAATTGTGTTGATTTTTCTATCCCCTCTAATCCTGGGCTAGAATTTACTTCCATTACAAGAGGACCTCTGCTTGATGGTATCATATCAACACCACATACACCTAGTCCCATAGATTTAGCAGCTGCTAAGGCTGTTGATTTTTCTTTTCGTGAAAGTTTATGCGCTGTTGCACTACCACCTTGATGAAGATTTGATCTAAAATCACCCTCTGCACCTTGCCTTTTCATAGCACCTACAACTTGTCCATCAACTACAAGTACTCGTATATCAGCACCACCAGCTTCTTCTATAAACTCTTGAACAAGTAAGTTTACATCCATTCCATAAAAAGCATCAAGTACAGATTTTGCTGCTTTTTCACTATCAACTAAAACTACACCAACACCTTGTGTTCCCTCTAAAATTTTAAGAACTAATGGTGCTCCACCGCTTAGTTTTATTACATCTTTTGCTGTTGATTTATTTGAAGCAAAAATTGTTTTTGGCATATCAACATCATTTTTTGAAAGTATCTGTAAACTTCGGAGTTTGTCTCTACTTCTTTTGATAGCTAAACTACCACTTGTACTAAACACATCCATCATCTCAAAATGTCTTACCATAGCAGTACCATAAAATGTTCTACTAGCTCCAATTCTTGGAATAATAGCATCAGGAACAGGAAGTTCTTCCCCTTTATAATTGATTTTTAGTTCACCTTTCATAATCTCAATGGCACACTTTAAATAATCTATAACACGAATTTCCCAACCTCTTTGTTCCCCTGCCTCAACTAATCTTTTTGTTGAATAAAGGTTTTCATTTCTTGATAATATATATACTCTCATAATTTTTCCTAATTTTTTGTATCTTTACTTAGATACTCTTTTGAAACATCCACTAAAAATCTATCTTTTAAAAATCTTCTTCCTATTAACATAGGAAATTTCATATCGGCTCTATTTGTAAGAGAAATGACACTTTTATAACTTTTCCCCATAAATTTAACACTCACTTTTATAGAAGGTCTCATCTGTACAGTTCCATTGGAACTTTTGACTTTTTTTATTTTATAAATTGGAAAAGTCATCCGTTTCCCATGATAAGCTTCATGAACTTCATCAAGTAAAGTGAAGCTAACTTTGTCATCTTCTATCTCAATATGATCACAATGTAAGGCATTTGAATCTGCACCTGTATCAACTTTCGCATCTAGGTCAAATAACTCTAAATCTATTATAGATATTAGCTCTCTTCTTCCAACTATTTTTTTATTAATCATCTTTATTCCTACTGTTTAATAAGTGTAATATTATAGCATATATTTGAGTTGTTTTGTTTTTTGGTAAACTTATTGTATAATAAATACAATAGAGTTTACTTATAACCGCTAACCAAAAAGGTTTTCTTATGGCAGAGATTAGAGATAGTGAAATTGTTCAATATAAAGACAAAAAAGTCCAATTAAAACAAATACCAAATCAGGGTGAGAATATATCTGTATATGTTCGACCTGGTGATGAGGTTGATTTTAATTTAAACGGTATTAACTTACAAGATTTACAATATAAGTTAGTAGGGGGAGATATCATTATTGATATCCCAAATCAAGGGTCATTTACTTTTGTATCAATGGCTTTGATGGGATACAGTGATACACCACCATTTTTTAATTTGGGTGGTGCTACAAAACTAACTCTTAATACTATTCTTTCTGCCATAGAAGAAGTAAACGACCTGCCACTAGAATCTGTCTCTGCAAGCCTACAAGTAAAAATAGACCAAGAAGCTAAAGAAGATGCGCCTAAAGTTGAAAAACAGCCAATTGTTATTATTCAAGAAGTTGAAGTTTTAGTAGAAAAAGAGGAACAAGAACCTAATGAAAATATAGGACAATTTACAGATGAACCTGTAGATATTCCAGAAATTGATCCCGTTATTTTTACATCAACTGAAACAAAATCCAAGTCTTCAACGGAAGATGAAACAAAAACAGACGACGGTAACGGTGTACCAGCCTTACTAACTTTTGATATAGATATTCAACATATCAGTGCAACTGATAGTACTACAGCAGGTGTAATGAGTGTAGAAGGTGGAGGTGGTACTTCTTATGATAATTTTTATCCAGGTACACAAGCACAAGCATATAAAAATGGAGCAGGTCTTGTAAAACAAGGGGATGCCGAAATAATAGACTATAGAAATACTACTAGCAATGAAGCTAATAAGTTAATTATCAATGCTGATGATCCTGCTTTTTTTGATACAAATATAATTTCTAGAGAGATTGTACTATCTCCTAATCAACCTATTGGTTTTGGTGTAACTAGTGTGACAATCGCTAGTGATAGTTTTCCTGTAGACTTTGATATTGCAAACTCAACATCAGGGGGAAACTCTTTTACTTTAGTTAAAGATGATTTAGATACCTCTGTAATTGAGGGATTTACTTTTGACGCAAGTGGAAATCTTATCATTAAAATTTTGATGAATAAAAATCAAGCTGATCAAAATTTTGAATTTATAATAGATATTGTTTCAGAGTTTAATATGGATAATGTTCCTGAAGATTTAAAATCTGAAGTAGAAGATATTACAGGAAGTGCTGAGGCTACTTTAGAAGCCACTAAAACTTATGGGGCAAATGTTAAAAATATACCAGATGCAAATATAGATAATCCAGATGAATATTATTTTGAAGAGTTTGATGATAGTAATGGAGATAAAATTGAATCAGGATTTGTAATTATTACAAATGATAATGATAACATTATTTATGGTTCGAAAACACTTGAAAATACTATCAATGGTGGTGTAGCAAATGATCTAATAACTACAGGAAATCAAAATGATACTGTTGATGGGCGTGATGGAACTGATACAATGGATTATTCAAGTAATGATAACCTGGATAATGATTTTGGGATTGATGCCAATTTAACTACGGGAATTATAACAAAAAAATATGCCGCTAATAATACAGATACAGTTTTAAATATTGAAAATGTAACAGGTACTCAAGATAATGACAATATCGTTGGTAGTGCAGATGCAAATGTTTTATTAGGTGAAGCGGGAAATGATACTTTAAGAGGACTTGCTGGTTCAGATACACTTGATGGTGGAGCTGGAAATGATACTTTAGAGGGTGGAGCTGCTGCAGATAGTATTAACGGTGGAGCTGGAAATGACACTGCAAGCTATGAAAATGCAACAGGTGATGTAACTGTTGATTTAGACAATGGAAACGGAAATGGTGAAGCATCAGGAGCTGATGGAAATGATACTTTATACAATATTGAAAATGTAAAAGGTTCAGCTCATGATGACACTATTACAGGAGATAGTGGAGATAATACACTTGAAGGACTTGCTGGTGATGATCATTTTTATGTAAGTGCAGGTACAGATACAATAGATGGTGGGACTAATAATGCTAATGGAGATACAATAGATGCTTCAAACTCTAGTGTAGCTCATACAATTAGCTTAAAAGATGGACAAGTATTTGGGGAAGGGTATTCCTCTATTACTGGTGTTGAGAATGCTATTGGTTCTGCTGGAAAAGATATTATTGTAGGAAATGATGATACAAACACCTTACAAGGTGGAATAAATGAAGATACGATTTATGGTGGAGCTGGAGATGACTTTATTTATGGTGGAACACAAGATGATACTCTAAGTGGTGGTGTTGGAAATGACTACATTAATGGAGGAAGTTCCTCATTAGGAGGGACAGGGGATGTTGCAACTTATTCTGATATTACAACTGGTGGAGTAACAGTTGATTTAAGAATTCAAGATGGAACAACTTCTCAAAATACAGTAAATGCAGGTAATGACACTTTAGTAGATATTGAAAATTTAACGGGTACAAGTTTTGATGATACTTTAATAGGGGATACAAATGATAATACACTTCTAGGTGGGAGTGGAAATGATACATTTATAGGAAATGGAAGTACTGGTACGGGAGACTTTATAGATGGAGAAGGTGGAACTGATGACCTTATAAGTTTTGAAACAGCAACTCAAAATATCACTTTTGATTTAGGAGATTCTTCTAGTTATCAAAGTACTGGTGCAGGAAAAATAAAAGTTCAAAATGTTGAAAACCTTAAAGGTGGAACAGGAGCTGATACACTGTATGGTTCTTCTCAAGAAAATAAACTTTATGGTCATGATGGAGATGACTTTTTAGATGGAAAAGCTGGAAATGACACATTATATGGGGAACTTGGAGATGATACTTTAACAGGTGGAGCTGGTGATGATATACTTGATGGTGGAGCAGGTGCGGATATAGCAGATTATACAGCAAACACCTCTAGTGGTATTAAGGTTGACCTAACAAGAGTCACAGGACAAGTTATAGATGATGGATATGGTGATACAGATACTTTAATTGATATCGAAAGAGTAAATGGTTCAAATTTTACCGATACTATAGTTGGAAGTGATAATGTCGATACCTTATATGGTATGGGTGGAGATGATACATTAAATGGAGGACTTGGAAGCGATACTCTTTATGGAGGACTTGGAAGTGATACAGCTGACTATAGTACAAGAAGTGAATCTATCAAAGTTGATTTATCAGTTGCTATACCAACAGTAATAGTTGACACTAACAGTAATTCTACTTTTGAATCAGGTGTAGATGAAGAGGATACTTTAAATAGTATAGAAAACATCATAGGTGGTACGAATGCTGATATTATTATAGGGAATAGTGGAAACAATACTTTAAAAGGTAATAGTGGAGCAGATACCTTATCAGGAGGAATTGGAACCGATTATTTAGATGGTGGAGATGATATAGATACTATTGATTTTTCAAGTGTAAATGAAGATGTGACAATAGATTTAAGTAAAACCGTTACCCAAGCTGTTTACACTGATGCTTACTACAAAGTAAGTAATATAGAGAACATAATAGGTGGTTTTGGTGCAGATAAACTTACAGGAGATGTTCAAGTCAATACTATTATAGGTGGAGATGGAGCTGATACACTAGATGGTGGTGGTGTAAGTGGAGCTGGCACTGATAGTCTTATAGGTGGAGCTGGAGATGATAATTTTGTAGTAAGTGCCGTGGGTTCTACTGTATATGATGGTTCTTTTGGTGCAGGTGGTGCTGATGTAGATACTGCTGATTTCTCTAAAATAGCAAATCAATCAACTGATAAAGTGAATGTAAATTTAGATAGTGGTTCTTTTACGCTCAATGGTAATACAATAGCTGGGACTACATTTATTGGAATTGAAGGAGCTATTGGTGGATCTGGGGATGATACTATTACAGGTACAACAACAGCTAACTCTCTTGTTGGTGGAGCTGGAGATGATACACTTCTTGGAAATGGTGCGAGTTCTGGAATTGATTATATTGATGGTGGAGAAGGTGGAGAAACTAATGGTGACTTTGTAAGCTTTTCTTACTCATCTAGTAATATCTCAGTAGACTTATCTAATTCAGGAGTACAAAATAGTGGAGATGGTAATTTAATCATTCAAAATATTGAAAACCTTGAAGGTGGAAGTGGTGATGATACCTTAAAAGGGAATGATGATGACAATATATTACGAGGTTTAACTGGAAGTGATACCTTAGTAGGTGGAAAAGGTTATGATACTTTAGATGGTGGTGTTGGTGATATTGATATTGCTGATTATTCATCAAATACAGCACTAGGTATTAAAGTAGACTTAACTCAAGCAGCACAAGTGACAAATGATGGATATAACAATAGTGATACACTTATAGATATTGAAGAGATTCATGGTTCAAATTTTACAGATACTTTAGTTGGTGCAGGAGATGATGATACTTTTAGAGGTGGAGCTGGAGATGATACACTCAGTGGAGCTTCTGGTGCAGATACACTTTATGGTGAGGCAGGTAATGATGTTTTAAAAGGTGGATTAGGAGATGATACACTTGATGGTGGTTTAGATAATGATACAGCAGATTATAGTGATAGAAGTGAAGCTATTTATGGTAATTTATCAGCAGCTACACCAAATGTAATAGTTGATACAGATGATGCTAACTCTGATGGAGATACTACACATGAGTTTGATGGAAGTGATGAGGTTGATACACTTAATGCTATAGAAAATATTACAGGTGGATCAAATTCAGATACATTAATAGGTGATGCAAATGCAAATACATTATCAGGTGGATTAGGAGATGATACACTTTTTGGTGGAGCTGGTGCAGATAAACTTATAGGTGGAGATGGTAGTGATACTGTAAGCTATGATGGTGATGTAAGTGCTATAAATATTAGTCTTAAAACAAATCAAGGTATAGATGGAAGTGGAGATACTGATAGTTATAATTCTATAGAAAATGTTATAGGAACTTCATATGATGATACTATAGAAGGTGATAGTAGTAATAATACCTTAGATGGGAATACTGGGAAAGATGCGATCTCTTATGCAAATTCGACAAATGTATCAGGTGTTACAGTTAACCTAGGTACTCAGACAGCTTCAGGGGTAGATGAGGGAACAGATACTATTCTGAACTTTGAAGATATTTTGGGTGGAAGTGGAAATGACACACTTATAGGTGATGGAGGAACCAATACTATTACAGGTGGAAGTGGAAATGATACTCTTGATGGAGCAGCAGGAAGTGATAAACTTGTAGGTGGACTAGGGAGTGATACAGCTAGTTATGAAAATGAAGGTTCGTTAGTCAATATAAATTTAAGAGCAGGTACTGGTACAGATTCTAGTGGAGGAACAGATAGTTATGATTCTATAGAAAATGTTATAGGAAGTGATTATGATGATACAATTGAGGGAAATACTGCAAACAATGTATTACAAGGTGGACTTGGAAATGATACTCTTACTTTTGAAAATGCCCTTTCAGGAGTAACAGTTAATTTAGGTACAACAACACAACAAAATACTGGAAGTGATGGACAAGATACTATTAGTGGCTTTGAGAACTTAACAGGTTCTTCAAGTGCTGATAATTTAACTGGTGATGATAATACAAATATTATTAGAGGTAATGGTGGAGATGATAGTTTAAGTGGTGGCTTAGGAGTTGACTCACTTTATGGTGGAGCTGGAAATGATACTTTTAAAGTTGAGCTTGGTGATGGTGATGATATTATAGATGGATATGAAGATGCTCAAACAGATACAGATGATTCTTCAAATAAAGATACACTAGATTATAGTTTACTAACTGGAAATTATTATGCAAATGTTGATTTATCTCTTAATAGTGCAGAAGTAACTGATGGAACCACAACAGACCAAACAGATACAATAGCAAATATAGAAAATGTAATTGGAAGTAATCAAAATGATACATTAACAGGAAATGCTGAGGTAAATACTTTAAGTGGTTCAAGTGGAGATGACACTTTTATATTAAAAGATGGTATAACTACTGGAGATGCAATCATTGGTGGTGCACATACTATAGATGGAAGTGGTACACAAGGTTCTACTAATGCGTATACAGGTAAAGGTGATACAGTAGATTATAGTGCAGTAACACAAAGTATAAACCTTACACTTACAAATGGAGCTGGAACAACAAATGTTCAAGTGGGAGCAACAGTTGCAGACCACACACTTTCAGGCATTGAGAATATTATTGGTTCAGATAGTTCAGATGATACAATAACTGGAAATACTGCAGTAAATACAATTTTAGGTATGGCTGGAAATGACACTATAGATGGTGGAGATGGTGCAGATATTTTAGATGGTGGTTTTACGGACGATGGTGGCGGTAATAATTTACAGACAAATACAATCTCTTTTGCGAGTTCAACTATTGGAGTAACTGCAAATTTAACAACAGGAATTACATCTCAAAGTGATATTATCTCAAACTTTACAAATATTATAGGTACAGATGAAGCTGCACAAGTAGATATTTTAACAGGAGATGGGCAAGATAATAAAATAGAAGGACTTGCAGGAAATGACACTATTGAAGGCCTTGATGGAGATGATAATCTACTTGGTGGAGCTGGTAACGATAATTTTATTTTAAGAGCAGATGATGGAGAAGATACCATAGATGGTGGAGAGGGTAGTGGAGATACTCTTGATTACTCAAATCTTACTTCAACACAAAATCTTGAAATAGAGATAGATACTTCAACAAGTAAAGTTGCAACAGTGAGAGAAGGTGCTACTACTTATACAGATGATGTTGTAAATATTGAGAATATAACAGGTGGTGCTGGAGATGATACTATTACTGGAGATGCTTTTGAAAATACATTAATCGGTAATGCTGGAGATGATATTCTTGATGGTGATTTTGAAGATGATAAACTCTATGGTGGAGCTGGAGATGATCAACTTCTTGGAGGACTTGGAGATGATGAACTTTATGGAGAAGCTGGTGATGACCTTTTAAGTGGTGGAGCTGGTGATGATATTATTGTTGGTGGTGAAACTGCTGAAGTTAGTGGAGATACTATAGATTATAGTTCAAAAGCAACAAACCTTGATCTAAACCTTATGAATGTAGTTGGAGGTTATGCAACAGCAACTCTTGGAACAGAAAAAGATAGTTTAGCAGAAATTGAAAATATCATTGGAACAATAAATGATGACTATATTGGCGGAGATAATGATTCAAATGCTTTAGATGGAAGAGCCGGTGCTGATATTATTGTTGGAGCTGGAGGAGATGATGTCCTTTCTGGAGGAGATGATAATGATACTTTTAAAGCAGGACTTGATAATAATGTATTAGCAGGTCAAGATAAAGTATTAGAAGATGGAGATGATGGTGCTGATACAATTGATGGTGGAGATGAGATTGATACTGTTGATTATAGTGCAATCTCACAAGCTATTGAAGTAACATTAAATGGTGCTACAAATACAACGGTATATGTTGGTGGTGCTGGTACTGGATACGCAGATGATACTATTAAAAATGTTGAAAATGTAATTGGAAGTAGTGGAAATGATATCATAAATGGAGATTCTTTAGATAATATTTTAGATGGTAGTGCTGGAGATGATACACTCTATGGTGCAGGTGGTAATGATACACTAGAGGGTGGAACTGGTATAAATACTGCTGATTATACTGCTGCATTAAATAAAATAGTTGTTGATATGGATATCGCTGCTGGTGAAGTTACAGCTGATGGAGATGGTGGAGTTGATAATCTTAATAATATCCAAAAAATAATAGCAACTACAAATAAAGATACCATTTATGGTTCAAACAATGATGAACTTTTTATAGGTGGTGCTGATACTGATACACTTATGGGTCGAGGTGGAGATGATACACTTTATGGTGGCTCTTTTGATGGAACAAATAGAACTGATAGTGCAAATGATACAGTAAGTTATGAATATCTTACAAACGGTACTGATAAAGTTGTGGTAGATTTATCTGCTGATACAGGAACAGCAGTTGTTAGTACAGGTGCTGATACTGATACATTATATGATATAGAAAATATTATTGGTGGTGCTGGAGATGATACAATTATTACACGATTTGATGAAGTAAATATTATCAATGGAGCTGCTGGAAGTGATACGATTGATTATTCAAGTTTAGATACTTCACATTCAATAAGTGTAACTTTAGGAACTAATGGGGCTCAATCAACAGTAGATGTGAGTGGTACAGCAAATGATGATCTTGTAGAAAATATTGAAAATGTAACAGGTACAAATCTTACTGATAGTATTTATGGAAATAATTTAAATAATACTTTATTAGGGTTAGGTGGAGATGATACATTAGAGGGTGGTGCAGGAGATGATTACCTTGATGGTGGAACAGATGGTGCCAATGGAGATACAGCATACTACAACCAAGCAACTGGAAGTGTAACAGTAGATTTAGGAAAAGATAATATTGCTCAAGCAATAGGTGGTGGACAAGGGACAGATACACTTGTAGATATAGAAAATGTTATAGGTTCTTCATATGATGATACTTTCTACACAAATTTTACAGAGGTAAATAATTTTGACGGTGGAATAGAGGACAATGAGATAAATGGGGATACTGTTGATTATAGTAACTTAAAAGCAGATGTTGGTGGAGCAAACTATACAGGAACTGCAAATGCTGATAATATATTTCTAGATTTAACTTCAAATACCGTTGAAGTAAGATACGGTGGTTCTACAGTTACTGATACCATATCAAATATTGAAAATATTATAGCAACAAGTGGAGATGATACTCTTTATGGAGATAGTGGAGATAATACACTAAAGGGACTTTTAGGAGATGATATCCTTGATGGTGGACAAGGAGATGATTATCTTGATGGTGGAGTTGCTGGAAGTGATACAGCATATTACAACCAAGCAACTAGTGGTGTAACAGTTGATTTAGGTCTTGATGGTGTAGCTCAAGCTGTTGGTGGAAATCAAGGAACAGATACACTTGTAAGTATAGAAAATGTAATTGGTTCAAAATACAATGATACTTTTAAAGGTGATAATGTAGCATCAAATATTTTTAATGGGGGATATGTATTAGCTACAGGAGTTGAAAATGTTAGTGATGAGAATGATACAGTAGATTATTCATCACTGACAGGAGCTACAGATAAAATAGTGGTAGATTTAAGCAATACAACTACACCAAATGTAGCTGTAACAGTTGCAACAACATTGCAAGGATCTGATACCTTAATTAATATTGAAAATGTAACAGGAAGTTTTGGTAATGATACTTTCACAGGAAATAGTGATAGTAATGTTTTCTTAGGTGCAGATGGTGATGATACTTTTTTAATCACTAGTGCTTCTACAGGAAGTGAAGTTGATATTATTAATGGAGGGGCGAATAGCTCTGTAGGTGATACTGTTGATTTTAGTGGTGTAACAAATCCAAATTATTATGTAGATGTAAATTTAGCTTCACAAGATTTACTTTTAAAAGATGCTTCAAATAACATAGTAAGAGATGATACTGTTTTAAATATTGAAAATATCACAGGAACAGCTAATGAAGATATTATTATTGGAGATAGTTCTAATAATATTTTAGATGGAGATGATGGAACAGATAGTATTTCTGGTGGAGCTGGAGATGATATTATTTATGGTGGAGCTAACTCAGCTGGGGATGGTGTAGGAGTATATGAAACACTTGATGGTGGTGCTGATAATGATACTATTTACGGTGGAGCTGGAAACGATAGAATTCTAGGTGGTAGTGGTATTGGTGAAGACAAGCTTTATGGAGAAGCCGGAGATGATAGTATAACTGGTGGTTCAGGAATTGACACTATAGATGGTGGAGCGGATAATGATACTATAAAAGGGGATGCTGGAGAAGATATCCTTTATGGTGGGACTGAAGATGATATTATCTATGGTGGAACTGAAGGTGATGTTATCTATGGTGATGATTCACTTAATAGTGCTGCTAATGCAGGAGCAGATACACTTTTTGGAGAAGATGGTACAGATACACTTTTTGGTGGATATGGAGATGATACACTTATCGGTGGAGCAAATAATGACTCACTTTATGGTGGAGAGGGAACTGATACAGTTGATTTCTCTACTACAGGAAATGGTGTAACAGTAGATTTAGATGCGCAAACAGCACTTGGTGATGGAACAGATGAATTAAATTCTATAGAAAATGCTATCGGTTCTACTTATGATGACAACTTTATATCAGACTTTGCTGTTTCAAATAGATTTGATGGAAATGAAGGAACTGAAACAACAGGAGATAGTATTAGTTATGCAGCTATTACAGTTGATGGTGGAGTTGATAAAGTTGTAGTTGATTTATCAAGTGGAGCAGATGCCCAAGGATACTATGATGCTGATATCTATCAAGATGGAGTTATAACAAATACTGATAAACTTAAAAATATGGAAAATATTACAGGAAGTGATGGCGATGATACTATTACAGGTGATATTGATAACAATACTTTAACTGGACTTGATGGAGATGATTTATTAAGTGGTCAAGGTGGAGATGATGTTCTAATAGGTGGTGCTGGTAGTGATACTGCAAGTTATTCTGAGAAATCAGTTGCAGTTACAGTTGATTTTAAAACAAATGAGGCGACAACAGCAACAGAAACAGATAGTTTAAATTCTATAGAAAATGCTATAGGTGGAACAGCAAAAGATACTTTTAAAATGAATGAAGACACTACAGCTAATACTATAGATGGTGGTGGAGATGAAGATACAATATCTTATGAATACTATACATCAGAGGGTGTAGATGTAAATCTTAGTTTCACAGGAGCTCAAACAGTTGCAACAGGTGATACAGATACTATTGCAAATATTGAACATATAATAGGTTCATCAAAAAATGATACATTTGTAGGGACAACAGCTTCAAACTCTATTGTTGGTGGAAGTGGAAATGACACATTTATAGCAGGTGTTGATACAGATAATGATAATGTAATTGAAAATGTTGATGATGGTGCAGATTATATTGATGGGGGAGTAGGAACAGGAGACTGGGCTGATTATTCTTCTATAGGTGATGATGCTAATGGTGCTACAAATGGTATAGAGGTTACCCTTGATGGTGCAAATGAAGTAACTGCAACTGTAAATGGTCAAACAGGAGATGACACTCTCTTAAATATAGAAAATATAAGTGGTACACAAGATAGTGATAGTATCAAAGGGGATGTACAAAATAATA
>JGI10211J34971_10001628_pt1 | contig 18446 bp, 14 predicted proteins | sample Etolagsediment_FD_34971 | JGI IMG/M metagenome (IMG submission 34971)
TAGCGCCGCCACTTCTCTTTAGAGGTGGTGTAGACCGGCTGGCGCACCTGCCATACCGAAGCGGTCTTGACCGCCCGATCGAGCTCCTGGAACGCCAATACGCCTGGCTCCCACGCCAATCCGAGGTAGTCGATGATACGGCGCGCCCACCCCTCAACATCCTCAACCAACTCATCGTAGTTAACGGTCAGGATCTGATCCGGGAAGATCTGATGCCAGTGTGCCATTAGCCGCTGCTGATCACGCAGCTGTTCTCCGATCCAGCGCAGATCGTAGGCGAACCCCATACCGCCAAACTTAGCGCCGTAGTCGATAAAGTAGTTGGAGATGGCGACATCACGCGGCTCGCGCTGTAGATGGAGAATCTTCGCCTTCGGGAAGAGGAGTTTGATCAGGCCCACATGCTCAAAGTTGTGCGGAAGCTTATCGACTACCCGCAGCGCCTCGGGGGCGTAGCCCTGTAGCTCCTCAAGCAGCTTGTCGGCAAACTTACGCGACTCGGCTGCCGTCATATCATCGACACACTCCGGGTAGTGGCGACCACTCCCTAGCTTTGCCTCCCACCCGCTGAGCTTCTGGAGCTGCTGCGGGATCAGCGATAGCTCACCGGCACCATGCACCTGTGAGTGGCTACCGAGGATCTGCTCCACCAGCGTCGTACCCGACCGCGGCATGCCGAGGACAAAGACCGGCACCTCACTATCACTACCAAAGTCGTGGCGGGATGCCATAAACTCGGCTGAGAAGCGCGCTATCTCCCGCTCGACTCGATCGCGGTGGCGTGCCGGATCATAGCTAAGATGCTGCCGGGTCGCGCTATTGGCCTCCTCAATAATTTGCCACGCCTTCTCATACTCCTTCTTCTTCTCCCATGCTGAGGCGATGTTAAACAGCAGATGGGAGCGCACCTCCCCCTCTAAGCTCGGTCGCCGCGCCGCCTGCTCCATCTGCTCTAGGATCGCTGGATCCTCCGGCACCTGACGGGCGTGGATGAGCTGGCTCCAACCGGCGATGGGGGAGATGCTCTTCAGCTGCTCATAGAGTTCAACTGCCTCATCGACCCGCCCGACCTGCATCAATAGCTGCCCGAGGCCATTGAGTACCCGCTGCGACTCTGGGGTGAGCGCTAACGCCTCGCGGTAGCTCGCTTCGGCAGCGGCCAACTCATTGCGCTCCTGCTCGACATGAGCACGCGCGCAGAGCGCTTGTGACCGTAGATGGGGTCGCACCCCCTCACCGGCGGTGAGTTCGAGCGCTTTTTGTGCCGCCTCTTCCGACTCCTCAAGCGTCAGACGTCGTCCCGATAGCTGTGAGAGGCGTGCCCAGAGCGCCGCCTGCTCCGGCTGCTTCTCCAGCGCCTGCCGCAGCGCCCACGCGGCCTCACCAAAGTGGCCACGCACCTCGGCCAGATCGGCAAGCAGTAGCAGCAGTTCAATAGAGTCTGGGTAGCGCTCTAGCGCCTCATTGAGCTGCTCTGCGGCACGCGCATAGTGGCCACGACTTGCGAGCAGGTTGATACTCTGCTGCAGTGATGCGACCGATCCCCCCTGCGACAAGTCGCTCAATCCAGCCAGCGCCTCATCACCGCGCTGTAGCGCAAATAGCGCCTCGGATCGGGTCAACTCATAGAGCTCATCATCACTACTGATACCGTTCTGCGCGGCGGCGGCCGCCGCCGCCTCTGTGCTGCGCTCCTCCGACGCCGAACGTGCCGGTAGTAGTGCGAGCGCTCCAGCCGCATCACCCAATTCAAGCCGGGCGCGGGCCAGATTGACCCGCACACCATTTGACTGCGGTATCGCCGCAAACGCCTTCTCCAGATGCGGCAGCGCCCGTTCACGGTGGCCGATACCCAGTTGCAGCGCGCCCAATCGAGCGTGCGCTAATGGATGCTCTGGCTGTAACTCCAACACCGCCTGAAACAGCGCCAGCGCCGGGCGAACTCCCTGCAGCCGCATCCAAGCGGTCGCCATCGTTAAGAGCACCTCTGGCTGCTTAATCGCTGCTGGCTCCGGTAGCGTCTCGAGTAGCGCTACTGCCGCTTCGGCGTCGTTATTAAACGCTAGCGCTAACGCCTCCAGCGCCTGTGCTGCCAGCTTCAGCGGGGGCTGTTTAGCCAGTTCACGACAGAGCGGCAGCGCCTGCGCTGCCTGCCCATTCATAATGCTCTGTTGCAATCCGGTAAGACGCTGTGCCAGCGCTGCCAGATCGGCTTTTGTGGGAGTACGCTTCATTGGAGATAATCCTGCTATATCAGTAGGTTAGGTGCTGAACATGGCGAGAACAGCCACCTAAACAGCGGCCGCTGGGATGGTTCCCTACCCCAGTGTATGACAGGGTAGTCCAACTCACTGACTATGGCTGACCATATACTCTATCGTACCGCGTAGCTCATCATCGCTACAGTCGGCACAGGTTCCACGTGGTGGCATCGCCCCTTTGCCATTGATGGCGGTCTCTAGTAGTGCGTCGAGTCCGCGCGCAATGCGGGGTTCCCAAGCGGCCACATCACCCAACTTCGGTGCCCCAGCGACACCCACCGCATGGCACGCCATACAGGCACTGTTATAGATCGCTTCACCACTACGTCCACCGCTAGCCGCCACGGTCGTAGTCGCTGCAGGTGCGGCAGCAGGCGGCGGTGTGCGGTTGAGTTGACCGACCGGTGCGATCCGCTCTGCTACCGCAGCAGCACTCATATCGACTGTCGGCTGTTGAATAATGTCACCCTGTAGGGTGTCGACGCCGACGTGGATGAGTACCGCTAAACCGGCAACTGCCGCTAAAACCACCACACTGCCACCGAAATATGAACTGCTCGAATCACTCACCGGAAAGATGCTCCTAAATCGCTGATAATGGCTGATGGATACACCGCTCATCGAGTGCTAATCGACAGCGCAGCACCACCCTTAAAGCGGCTTACTATAGCCCGAATCGGCATCAGGTTAAATGATCGATGGGCAAAATTGTCGGCGATCAACCGTAGACGGCGCCGCTAACAGCGGTTATCATAGTTGGGCTTGATGCAGTAGCGCCCTCCCACCTTATGGGTGTCGAATCAAGATGTACTATGCGCCCGTAGCTCAGCTGGATAGAGCGCTGCCCTCCGGAGGCAGAGGTCAGAGGTTCGAATCCTCTCGGGCGCGCCATTCTATCTACGTGTGACGGATGAACCTCCGCGATCTCGAATATCTCATCGCTTTAACCGAAGAGCGTCACTTTCACCGTGCTGCCGAGCGCTGCTTTGTCTCACAGCCGACCCTCTCTGCCCAGATCAAGAAGCTAGAGCAGGAGCTAGGGGTGACGCTGGTGGAGCGCAATGGTCGCCAAATTGCAATCACCGATGTTGGTGAGGCGGTGGCCGAACAGGCGCGACGGGTTATCACCGAGGCGAAAGCGGTTAAACAGGTCGCCCGCAGTTATGCCGATCCACTCGCTGGCGATCTCGCTATCGGCGTGATCCCGACCATTGCCCCCTATCTACTACCCCTGCTGATCCCGCAGCTGCGCCGCCGCGCTCCGCAGTTAAGGCTCTTCTTGCATGAGTATCAGACGGCGATACTTTTAGAGAGGTTAGCGCGGGCTGAACTCGATCTGCTAATTCTGGCGCTCCCCCTAGAGCCGCACAACTTTGTCGAACGCGATCTCTATCGGGAGCCGTTTCTGTTAGCGGTCTCGGCGGATGATCCCCTTGCACAGCAGCCCGAAGCGCAGTTGACCGATCTCGATCAGCGCGAGGTGCTCCTACTAGAGGAGGGGCACTGTCTTCGCGGGCAAGCACTCGACATCTGCCTGCAAAGTGGCGCGAGTGAGTATGGTGGCTTTCGAGCGAGCAGTCTTGAGACGCTGCGGCAGATGGTCGCCGAAGGGATCGGTATCACGCTGATGCCGGCACTCGCCCTGCATGGTCGTGCAGCGGTGCGCTACCTGCCATTCCACGCACCGGTACCGAACCGGCGCGTCGGTCTCCTCTACCGCCGCGCCAGCCCCCGAATAAGTGCCTTCAATGTGATTGGTGAAGCGATCAACCACTGTGTTGCCGAACGGCTATCGATAGCGCAACGCCATTCTTGATGAAATTACTCAGTTGACGCCGTAACCGCAATTCTGCAATCTAGCCAAACTCTGTAATGAGAGTGATCATCATTCAGATAGTGCGTCGATATGACGCCACAGCGACCACTAGGCGGCGATTCATTCAATTGTCACCGATCCGATTCTAATATGTCGTAACCACATCACAACACAACCTAGGAGTTGACTTCATCATGATGAAGCAGTCGATACTCACACTCGCACTCACCACAACTTTTGGCCTCAGCGCCACCGCGCATGCCGACGCACTGCTTGATCAAGCGCGTCAGCACTTTGAACCGGTACCGATGATGGTGCCAAAGGTGAAAGATAACGCTGTCACCCGCGATAAGGTGGAACTCGGCGCGATGCTCTTCTTCGATCCCCGCCTCTCAGCAAGTGGCCTTATCAGTTGCAACACCTGCCATAACCTCGGAATGGGGGGAGATGACAATCTGGAGACCTCTATCGGACACGGTTGGCAGAAGGGGCCGCGTAACGCCCCGACCGTCCTGAATGCGGTGTTTAACGTCGCGCAATTCTGGGATGGTCGTGCCGAAGATCTGAAAGCACAGGCGAAGGGGCCGGTGCAGGCGGGGGTTGAGATGGCCAGTACCGCTGAGCGGGTCGAGACCACCCTTAAGAGTATGCCGGAGTATGTACAGCGCTTTAGCGGCTCATTCCCAGGCGAAGCGCAGCCGGTCACCTTCGATAACATGGCGAAAGCGATTGAGGCGTTTGAAGCGACACTCATCACCCCTGCATCACGCTTCGATCAGTTCCTTGAGGGGAACGTTAACGCGCTAACGAAGCATGAGCGCGATGGGCTGAAGCTCTTTATGGATAAGGGGTGTGTCGCCTGTCATAGCGGTGTCAATATCGGCGGGCAGGGCTACTATCCATTTGGTCTGATTAAGCGCCCCGGTGCCGATATCCTACCGGTTGCCGATAAGGGGCGCTTCCAAGTGACCAAAACCGCTGCCGAGGAGTATGTGTTCCGTGCCGCGCCGCTGCGCAACATAGAGCTGACCGCTCCCTACTTCCACTCCGGTGCGGTGTGGGATCTGGAGCAGGCGGTGGCTATCATGGGCACCTCGCAGCTCGGCACCGAGTTGAACGATAACGATGTAAAAGCGATCACCGCGTTCCTAAAGAGCCTCACCGGTGAGCAGCCTCGCGTCGAGTATCCGATCCTACCGGTCAGCACCGATCGCACCCCGAAACCGGTCGCGATGAGCGCCGGCAGCGGTCACTAATCGCGCACGCACGCTAACCGCTAACCGACCCCTGCAGCCACTGCTGCAGGGGTTTTGTCTAATACAATTAACCACTTAACACCAAAAACACTCACCATTGATAGGCTACGCATATCAAACTGATTGAAATAATCAATTTGAACCCTAGTTCCTCCACCTCTATATTCCCCCTGTACCGCTACGGTACAACCCAATTTTGAACCAACCACCTGGAGAGCACTATGGAACTGAAGGGCAGCAAGACCGAGACCAGCTTGAAAGAGGCGTTTGCCGGCGAGTCACAGGCGAATCGTCGCTACCTCTACTTCGCATCGAAGGCGGATATCGAAGGTTACAACGATGTCGCTACCGTCTTCCGCTCCACCGCCGAGGGTGAGACTGGCCACGCCCACGGCCACCTGGAGTATCTGGAGAGTTGCGGCGATCCGGCTACCGGCATGGTGTTCGGTGGTACCGCTGATAACCTGAAGACCGCGATCGCCGGCGAGACCCACGAGTACACCGATATGTACCCGGGGATGGCGAAGACTGCGCGTGACGAAGGTTTCGATGAGATCGCTGACTGGTTTGAGACCCTAGCCCGCGCTGAGCGTTCGCACGCTAACCGGTTCCAGAAGGCGCTCGACGCGCTAGAGAGTTAATACTCGGGTGTTAAGTGATCGGGGTGCGCTGCGGCGCACCCCGATCGACCCGCCCCACAACCTATCTGACGGAGAGCGTGATAATGAGTGCAGCAGAAGGCCGCCGCGAAGGCAATCTAGAGGCGCCGACGCGCCACCCTATTGACTGGAAGAGTCCCAACTTCTACAGCGAGACAGCGCTATTTGAAGAGTTGGAGCGGGTGTTTGATCTCTGCCACGGCTGTCGGCGCTGCGTTAGTCTCTGTCAAAGTTTTCCTACCCTATTTGATTTAGTCGACAACTCCGACACCATGGAGGTGGATGGCGTCGACAAAAAAGATTACTGGCAGGTGGTCGATCACTGCTATCTGTGCGACCTCTGCTACATGACCAAATGCCCCTATGTGCCGCCACATGAGTGGAATATCGATTTTCCTCATCTGATGCTGCGGGCGAAGGCGGTGAAGTATCGCCAAGGGGATGTTAAAACCCGCGATCGGATCCTCACGAGCACCGATGCGGTGGGTAACTTTGCCGGCATCCCGGTGATTGCACAGGTAGTCAACACCGCTAACAGCCTCAAACCGACCCGTAAACTGCTAGAGGCGACACTCGGTGTCCACGCCGACGCGAAGCTGCCGAAGTTTGAGTCTAATCCGCTACGCAAACGGCAAAAAGATCGGATTGGCCGCAGCGCGACCGGCACCCCGGCCGGCCCAACACAGGGTAAAGTCGCCCTCTTTGCTACCTGCTACGGCAACCGCAATGAGCCGCTCATTAACGAGGATCTGATCGCCGTCTTCGAGCACAACAACATCCCAGTGACCCTCGCACAGAAGGAGCAGTGCTGCGGAATGCCGAAGCTAGAACTGGGCGATCTGGATGCGGTAGCAGCGGCCAAAGAGGCGAACATTCCGGTGCTTGAGAAGCTAGTTGATGCGGGGTGGGATATTGTCGCGCCGATCCCCTCCTGCGCACTGATGTTCCGCCAAGAGCTACCGCTACTCTTCCCCGATGATGCGGCGGTAAAAAAGGTGGCAGCGGCGATCTTCGATCCGTTTGAGTATCTGATGCACCGCCATCGTGAAGGGGTGCTTAACACCGACTTTAAGCAGCCGCTCGGCAAGGTGGCCTACCACGCGGCTTGCCATCAGCGAGTGCAGAATGTAGGGCAGAAGACCCGCGAGATCTTAGCGCTAGTTCCCGATAGTGAGATTGAGATTATCGAGCGCTGCTCCGGTCATGATGGTACCTATGCGGTGAAGAAGGAGTTCCACGCCCACGCGATGAAGATTGTTAAACCGGTGGTCAATCGGATCCAGAAGAGCCAACCGGATCACTATGGTAGCGACTGCCCGATGGCCGGCAGTCACATTGAGCATGGCCTCAACGATGGTAGCCGCACCGAACATCCGATGTCGCTGCTTCGTCAGGCCTACGGTATCTGAGAGGAGGTGAACGATGCAGCATCTGAGTCGAACCGAACTGCTCTCACTAGAGCAGTACGCTGAGCAGCGGCCCGCATTTCGTAACCAAGTGATGGCGCACAAAAAGGTGCGTCAAGTAGCACTAGGCGATCATGCGACGCTCTACTTTGAGGATCGGATGACGATACAGTATCAGATCCAAGAGATGCTACGGGTCGAGCGCATCTTTGAGGCCGCCGGCATTGAGGAGGAGCTAGCAGCCTATAACCCGCTTATCCCCGATGGTAGCAACTGGAAGGCGACCTTTATGCTCGAATATCCTGAGGTTGAGCAGCGGCGCGAGCAGTTAGCCCAACTACAGGGGATTGAGCAGGCGATCTACATTGAGGTGGCCGGCCACGGCCGCGTCACTCCGATCGCCAATGAGGATCTCGATCGCACTACCAGTGAGAAGACCTCATCGGTCCACTTTATGCGCTTTGAACTCACCGCTGAGATGATCGCTGCCCTGCGTGCGGGTGCGGCACTGGCGATGGGGATTGACCACCCCAACTATCAGCAGCGGGTTGATCAGGTTGAAGCGGCGGTACGCGACTCACTCATCGCCGATCTCGATTGAATCGGCACCACTCTGAGCCACTAGATAGCTGAGCAGCTGTTGGCTGCTCAGCGGTCGGCTAAAGAGATAGCCCTGAAATAGCGGGCAGCCCATCATCAGTAGTAGATCGCGCTGCATTTCACTCTCTACCCCCTCTACCACCGGCTGGATCTTAAAGTGGTTAGCAATATCGAGAATCGATGCCACCAGCGGCTGTTGACGTGATGTTGGATCATCAATCTGATCGATAAAACTCTTATCGATCTTGAGCTCATCAAGTGGCATCTTCTGTAGCATCGAGAGTGATGAGTAACCGGTACCAAAGTCATCAATTGCGATCGCAATCCCCTCTGCTTTAAGCTCACCGAGACGTGCCGCAATGGTAGTAAACGCCTCAGCAAAGATCGATTCAGTCACCTCTAACGTCAGCCGCCGCGGATCGATCTGCTGCTGCTGCAGATGGGTGAGCAGCTTGGTGGTAAAGTCGGGCTGTAGCAGTTGGCTAATCGAGAGGTTGATCGAGAGTCGCAGCGGCACAGCGGCAATGCGCCAGATGGTGCGCAACTCACTGCAGGCGAGGGCGATAATGTGGTCACCTAGCTCCGGCATCATCCCAATCTCTTCGGCGATCGGAATAAACTGATCAGGTGGCACCCATCCCAACACCGGCGAGTGCCAGCGCGCGAGTGCTTCAACCCCATGTAGCTCACCGGTTGCGCTCAACTGAGGCTGAAACTGTAGTGAGATCTGTCGTTCAGGAATAGCACGCAGCAACTGCTGCTCTAGGGCAAAGCGCTGTTCGGAAGCGGATCGGAGCGCTTCACTGTAGCTGACCACACTGTTGCGTTGCTGCTTAGCGGCATACATCGCCAGATCCGCATTTGCCAGTAGCTGCTCCAGTGTCTCGTCGGTTTGCCGCTGTGCCATCCCGATACTCGCCCCTAGCTGAAACGTCCGCTCATCAAGCAGACAGGGGCGGCGTAGCGCAGTAAGGAGCCGATCCACCAATTGACGCGCCGTATCAGCGCTGCTATCGGGTAGCACCACCAAAAACTCATCCCCACCGAGGCGCAGCAACCACTGCTGCTCACTCAACTGCTGCCGGAGTCGTATGGCCACCTCTTGGAGAACCCGATCACCGGTAGGGTGGCCAAAGTGATCGTTGATGCTCTTGAAGCGATCGAGATCGATTAGGATCAGCGTGGGGTGGGCATCAGCCTGCTCTAACTGCGACCGCTGCGAGAGTAGAAAGTGGCGGTTGAGCAGTCCAGTGAGCGGATCGTGCTGCGCTTGGTGGTGTAACTTATCGCGTAGCCGCTGTTCAGTGCGGGTGAGACGCCAGAGGAGTAGAAAGATAATCAGATCCGCCCCACCAATCAGCACCAGATAGGTGAATAACGCCTCGCGCCGCGGCTGCTCGAGTTTCTCTGCTGGCAGGTTAGTGATGACCCAGAAGTTATACTCGGGAACAAAGAGCGAGGTAAAGTAAGCCTCCGTGCGTAGGATCGGCGAGTAGATTTTGAGAGTGACCGGTCGCTGTTGTTGACGCAGATCCTCGATGCTCATACCGCGCTCTACCAACTGTGCGTTTACCCCCTGAAACATCGCATCAGCGATCGGTGTACCGTAGATCGCCGGGTAGCGAGCTAGGGGTTGTCCGCTCCAGTAGATACGGTAGCGGGTTCGATCGTTAAGCAGTAGCACCCCATTTTCGATGGCGTCGGTAAAACCAATCATCTGCTGATCAGAGAGGCGGATGCCGGTGATCATCACCGCGATCGGAGTACCATGGCGATCACGAATGGTTTTGCGGAGCGGAATCACCCATGCCATCTCAGGTGCAAAGTAGTAGGTCTGGCCAATCTCCATCCGTGGGGATTCGAGCGCAAACAGAAAGCTCTCTCGACTCGCTGACTGCTGCAGTAGGTTGGGAAAGTGGGAGATATCGGCACTCATACTCGTGTAACGAAAATCACCGGCCGGGCTTACCATCACAATACCAAGCAGTTCGGGTCGCTCAAGTGCCGCTTGCTGCAGCAGTCGATGCGCCGATTCGCTGGTCGGTAGCGGCGTGGCGAGCAGTTGCATGCTCAGATTCTCTAGTAGCCGATCATACTCGCGCAGTTTCGTCGCGAAGCTATTACCAAATAGCAGCGTCAACCCATTTTGATTGGCCGTCAGCTCACGCTCTAGCGTCTGCACCCGACTGCTGTCGAGGTGGTGTATCAGGCCACCACTGAAGAGTAACAGCAGGATTGCCAGCAGCCAGAGGTGGTGATTCGGGGTTAACGTTGTGCGATTGTTCAAAACTCGCTCGGTTCCAGTAGTCGCCGTAACGCGGCTGATTTCAGTAGCGTCTCTTGATACTCCGCCTCACCATCAGAGTCGATGACAATACCCCCACCAGCGTGGCACTGTAGCTGCCCCGCTTGGTGTACCAGCGTTCGAATCACAATATTACTATCCATCGCGCCATCCCAGCCAAGATGGGCAATCGTACCACAGTAGATGCCGCGCGATAGTGGCTCTAGTTCGGCAATAATCGCCATGGTGCGCCGTTTCGGTGCACCGGTTATGGATCCACCGGGAAAGGCGCCGCGCAGCAGATCCAGTGCATCGGTACCGGCCGCCAACTCGCCACGGATGGTACTCACTAGATGGAACAGCGTAGCGAACGACTCAACCGCAAACAGTGATGGCACCGTCACCGATCCGGTACGACACACCCGCCCTAGATCGTTGCGCAGGAGATCGACAATCATCACATTCTCCGCCCGATCCTTCGGACTCTGTGCCAACGCCTGTGCGAGTGCCGCATCCTCTGCCGCATCACGCCCGCGCCGACAGGTGCCCTTAATCGGTTTAGTCTCGACCACACCACTAGCGCTCACCTGCAGAAAACGCTCCGGTGAAGCGCTTAAGATCTGCCCATAGGGAGTATCTAGATAGGCGGCAAAGGGGGCTGGATTGTCGCGCCGTAGGCGCAGATAGGCGTGCCACGGATCCCCCTGTACGGCGATCGTAAATGCGTGTGCCAGATTGACCTGATAGCAGTCACCATCATGCAGATAACGCTGTACCCGATCAAAGGCGGCAAGGTAGTCACTACGCGCCCAGTGCGCCTGCCAAAGCGAGCGCGGCTGGAGCGGTTGGGGCGCTGGCAGGGGTGCGCTAGCCGCCCGGCGCAGCCGCGCCACCAGTTGTGGCCACTGCGCAGCGGTGGTTGGATCGGTGTGGCGGCTGAGGAGTTGGCAGCGGCGCTGCTGGTGATCACAGATGAGCGCCCAGTCGTAGATCCCGATCGCCACCTGCGGCAGCGTTGCGGGGTGAGGATGGGGGGGAAGTTGGAGCAGCGTGTGGCCGAGATCGTAACTGAACCAACCGGCCGCACCACCGGTAAATGGGATCCCCGGAAGAGGTGGGAGTGGCCCACCCATGCGCTGCTTAAGTAGCTGTAGCGGATCGTCGCGTAACAGCGGCCCGGCTACCGCTCCCGGCACCTGCCAGCGGCAACCATCATGATCACACACCAGCGTCGTCAGGGGTGCCGCAACGAGGATATCATAGCGAGCAGTCGCCGCCCCTCGATCAGCACTATCGAACCAGAGTGGCCACGGCAGATCGCGCAGCGCCGCGTAGTAGCCGCTACTGTCGTCGCGATAGGGGAGTTCGACGCACTGCAGCATCAGACCCGAAAGTGCTCAACCCGTTCACGCAGTCCAACCGCCAGCGTTGCCAGACTCTCACTCGCCTCTGCCGTCTGCCGCGCCCCCTCTGCGGTCTCATTCGCAACCGCGTTGATGTTATCGATATTGCTATTGATCTTACCAGCGACGCTCCCCTGCGCATTCGCAGCGCTGACAATACGGCGATTCATCTCGTTAATCGTAGAGACTGCGCTGGTGATAGCATCGAGTGCGGTACCGGCATCGGCCGCCTTCGCCACACTCTCCTCGGCCTGCACGCGCCCCTGCTGCATCACATTGACCGCCTCGGCCGCCCCGCTCTGCAACTTCTCAATCATCTGCTGAATCTCTTGGGTCGACTGCTGCGTACGCGAAGCGAGGGTTCGCACCTCATCGGCGACCACCGCAAACCCGCGCCCCTGCTCACCGGCTCGTGCCGCCTCAATCGCTGCATTGAGTGCGAGCAGATTGGTCTGTTCGGCGATGCTCTTAATCACATCGACCACTGCACCGATATTCTCGCTATCGTGCTCTAGGGTCTGAATCACCCCGGCTACCTTCTGCACCTCACCGGCGAGTCGATCGAGCGATTCGATGGTGCCCTGCACCACCCGCTTACCGCTCACTGCCGCCTCATTCGCTTCGCGCGCCGAAGCGTTAGCCGACTCCGCATGGTGCGTCACTTCAGCAACACTACCGCGCATCGCCTCCATCGCATTCGCCGCCTCGCTGGTCTCCGCCTGCTGCCGATACATTCCTTGATTGGTCTGTTCGGTTACCGCCGCCAACTCCTCGGCGGCACTGGCCACTTGGCGTGAACTATCGCTCACCTCCCCGACTAGCGTCTGCAGACTACCAATAAAGGTGTTGAAGGCGCGCGCTAGACACCCCAACTCATCACAACTCTGCTGCGGCATCCGATAGGTGAGATCGTTGCGCTGTTGGGCGTGAAGGATACCGGAGACCGCCGCATCGATTGGCTGTTTGACCATCCGTCGCACCAGCCACCACATCACCATAATCGCCCCCATCAGCAGGAGTAGTACGAGTAGTGCTGAGAGGGTCAAGGTGCTGACGATATGCTGATCGGCACTATCGAGCGAGCGGATCACCTCAAACGCACCATGTAGATCACCGACCCGCTTATTATCCATGGTGTGTCCGGTAATATCCTTACCATCACCACGCTGCCAGAGCGTTGCTGACTGCGCCGGATCGCCATGGCAGATGAGACAGCTCTGGTTTAGTCGCACCGGTCGGAAGTAGCGCACCGAATTGATAGTCTCATCGATCACATAGTGTTCGGTCGCTTGTGGATTGTTGCTGAAGTAGGTGAGCACCTGCCGCTCAACCGCATCCGGTTCATTATCCGGGTTGCGTGCGCCCCGGCGCGGCGTCCGAAACTCAAACCCCCCCTCCTCCGCCTTCGCTTCTGCCGACTCCCATGCTGTCACCACCGGTACCGCCGCGAGAATCCGCCGCAGCCGCTCCAGTTTGCTCGGCGCATCAATTGCCAGTAGCTGCTGCGGTGAAAAGAGCCCCATCTGCCACTTCTGCTCCATATTCTCACGCACCGACTCGGCCATCATGATGAGGTTACGTGCCGCATGCACTTCACTCTCAATCACACTCGATCGCTCACTGCGCGCGTAGGCGATAAAAAAGATGATGCTCATCACCAAAATCAGCGCCGTTAGTGCTGCGACCACCCGAAACCCCATAGAACGCGACTGCTGCATACTTATTCCCCTCTCCCTACTATGCGGGATACCCGCAGCTTTGATAGTTAATTCACGGTATGATAAGCAAAGAGGTTCACCAACTACAAAGGCCCGTTGATGTCTTGGCTCCAACTAATCCTCGAAACAGATGCGGATCGTGCGCCCCACTTCGCCGCGCTACTTGAGCAGAGTGAAGCGGCGGCGGTGACATTTCAAGATAGCGCCGATCAACCGCTCTATGAACCGCCGCCCGGTGCGACACCACTCTGGCAGCGCACCCGCGTGGTTGCACTCTATCCGGCGGCAACCGATACCGCTCCGATCATCGCCGCACTGGAGTTAGCCATCGCCCCCGAAGCGCTGCCAGCATGGCGTATTGAAGCGCTAGAGGAGCGCGACTGGAATCGCGCTTGGATGGAGGGCTTTGCACCACAGCGCTACGGTGAGCGACTCTGGATTGTGCCGAGTTGGCACACGCCACCGGAGCCGCACGCGGTCAATCTACTGCTCGATCCAGGGTTGGCGTTTGGTACCGGCAGCCACCCCACCACGCGCCTCTGTCTGGAGTGGCTCGATCGCCACCCCCCCACCGGCGCGACGCTGATCGATTACGGCTGTGGCTCTGGGATCCTCGCCCTTGCCGCCGCCGCCCTCGGTGCTGCCGAGGTGCATGGGGTCGATAACGATCCCCAAGCGCTATTAGCGACCCGCGACAATCGCGATCGCAACGCTACCGCAGGGGGAGAGCAGACTCCACCGATCAGCACTTGGCTACCGGAGCAACTGCCGCCAATCCAAGCCGATGTGGTGATCGCCAACATTCTTGCCAATCCGCTGATCGAACTCGCCGATCGCCTCTGTGCGCGACTCCGTCCGGGGGGGCAACTGGTGTTATCAGGCATTCTAGCGGAGCAGGCCGATCAGGTGATCACAGCCTACGCCGGTGCGATCCACTTTCAACCGATAGCGCAACTCGATGAGTGGGTGCGGCTCGATGGTGTGCGCTACTAAACGGTCTCCGCTACGCATTTGGGCGCATTGAGATGACGGAAAACTACTTATCAGCCGACCAGATCGCCGCCCTGCTGCGCGGTAGAGTACCCGATCAGCAGCGCGATAGTCAGAGTGATGGCGCGGCAGCGGCACCAGCGGCACCGGTAGCGGCACCGGTAGCGGCACCAGCAGCGGCACCAGTAGCGGCACCAGTAGCGGCACCAGCAGCGGCACCAGCAGCGGCACCAGTAGCGGCACCAGCAGCGGCACCAGCAGCGGCACCAGCAGCGGCACCAGTAGCGGCACCAGTAGCGGCACCAGCAGCGGCACCAGCAGCACCAGTAGCGGCACCAGTAGCGGCACCAGCAGCGGCACCAGCAGCACCAGTAGCGGCACCAGCAGTACCAGCGGCAGCGGCACCAGCGGCACCAGCGGCACCAGCAGCACCAGCGGCAGCAGCGGCAGTTGCACCGGCACCTATTCCCCCCCCAACCGCACAACCCAACGGCCACCACTTCACCGCCGTGATCGACGATGATCCACTCGATCGTGACCACCGCTTTGGTCGGCGCCGCTTTGATGAGGATACGATCGACACCGATGATCCCCCCCCCTTTGTCGCACCGCTGCCGCCCCCCTCGGCGCTACCGAAGATCCATGAGAAGCGGTGGCTCACGCTGAGCCTGCTACTGATGCTGCTACTACCACTCCAGATCCTCTGGTTTGAGCGGCAGCAGTTAGCCCACTCACCGACGCTGCGACCGTGGCTGACCACTTACTGCGAATTCGCTAACTGCACCCTGCCGCTACGGCGACTACCGAGTGCCGTGGCGCTACTGAGCCACTCGGTACAGAGCCATCCTGACCACCCCGATGCGCTACTCATCACGGCGCTGCTTGTGAATCGCGCCGATGAACCACAACCCTATCCAATCATTGGTTTAACAATGACCGATCTGGCACAGCGACCGGTGGCGTGGCGCCGCTTTGCGCCCCACCACTATCTTCCCGCAGAGACGGCAGATAGTCCGTTCGCACCGGGCGAGCAGCTACTCGCCCGGATTGAGGTCTCTGATCCCGGACCGGCAGCGGTCAGTTTTGAGTTTCGACTCTACTAGCGCGCTGGATAGCCCATCCCCGGTGGCGATGGCTGAAACCAGGGTGGCATCATCGGTGGCCGCATACGCGGTGGCTGCTGGCGCATCTCCTTCCACTGCTGTAACTGTTGACGCTGCGCCTCCGTCAGCACCGCTTGGATCTGATTGTGGTGATCGATATGCGCCTTCGCCTGCGCCTTTTGCTGCGCTAGCATCTCATCATAGATCGCCATAATGGCCGCACTATCCCACACATCGGCACTGTAGAGCTGTCGTAGCTGCTTGCCATAGTGGCGCATCTGCTGACGCTGCTGCCAGCGGGCTTGCTGCTGCGCCTGCTGTAGCTCGCTGATCGCCTGCAACTGCGCCTCATCGAGTGCTAGCATTGCAAGCGCAGGGGGTAGCTGCGGCGGCATCCCATGCTGCTCTCGCATCGGGTGATGATGTCGCATCGGCTCGCCCGCTGGGTGTATCGATTGCATTTGAGCAGGATGCGGATGGCGACAGCGGTAGCCGGTTGGATGCAACGCCGGACGCGCATCCGCGCCGACTACCTCTGCGGCGGCAGCTACCTCATCGATAGCGACCACCCCATCTATAGCCGCCACCTCAGGCGCAGGCGCTGTCACCTCAGGTGCAGGCGTTATCACCTCAGATGCTCCCGCACTGCCACTCAGATAGCAGGCAATGATACCCGTCAAGGCGATGATCGCCGGTCTACTAGATTTACTGTTATCCATCAATCCTCCTAATTACTCTGTTAGCGAAACTGGTTTTTCCCCTTGTTAGGGAAAGCCCTGATAGTTACTTACCATCAGCGCCGCTACAGTATAGAGCGAGTATGGGTGTAACTCCCTATATTAGCGACAAAAGAGCACCGACCATATAACAGTGGACGCACACCGTGATAATCTGTTGCCGCTAGCTGCCATGAGCACCTTAACTAGAATGGATAACGATCAACGCCTCCTCCATACACTGCTGGATATCTCCTGCAACGCGTTACTGGCGACCGATGCCTCGCTGCGGGTGTTGGCTGCGAATCAGCGCTTTCGCAGTGCAAGCGGTCTAGCAGCTCGCCAGCTTGAGGGCTCTCCTCTGCTCGCGCTGTTTCAGGAGGGGAGCGATCCCCTCTTTGTCCAGCAGCTACACACCACCCTGCGGCGAGATACCTGCTGGTTCGGCACCCTCCAACTACGGCAGCGAACTGAGGGGAGTCGAGCCGAGTTGCGGATGATCGCTGACAGCGATGGGGTTCCCAACCACTACCTGCTGATCCTATTTGATCTGACAAGGATCGACACCCCGGTCGGTGAGCTACTGCGCCAGACGCAGAGCGATAGGGTCACCGGCCTACCCGATCGGCTGCTATTTGCCGATCGGTTAGAGCGGGCACTACTGCAAGCAGATCGCAGTCAGCAGAGCGTGGTGCTGCTGCAGTTTGGCCTCGATCACTTCAACCGTATCAACGATGCGCTCGGTTATCACGTTGGCAATCAGGTGCTGCGAGAGGTGGCCAATCGACTACAGCGGCAGTTGCGCCGTAGCGATACGGTAGCACGGCTCGATGGGGATCAGTTTGCGCTACTCATCTCAATTAGCCACGACACCGACACGGTGATTGTGGCACAGAAGCTACTTGCGGTGATGCAGCCACCGATCCTGATCAACCATCAGGAGTTGAGTCTCACCGCCAGTATCGGCATCGCGCTCTATCCGCACGATGCCGACAATCGCGAGGGGCTACTACATGCGGCGGCGAGCGCGATGCACCACGCCAAACAGGGTGGGCGCAACGGCTACCACTTCTTCTCGCGCGATCTAAACCAGCGCGCGCGGCAGCGGTTGACAATCGAAAATGAGCTGCGCCACGCGCTCGAACACCCGCATCAGCAGCTTGTCCTACACTACCAACCGAAGGTAGAGACAAAGAGCGGCACCATTGTCGGGGCTGAAGCGCTGGTGCGTTGGCAGCATCCGCAGCGCGGGTTACTGCCACCGAGCGAGTTTATAACGGTTGCCGAGGAGTCGGGGCTGATCACTCAGCTCGGTGATTGGGTTTTACAGCAGGCCTGCTTTCAGAGTGCCAGTTGGCGACGTAGTGGTTTGCGACCGGTACGGATATCGGTCAATGTCGCCGCGCCGCAACTACGCGCCGAGCGGTTACCAGAGCAGGTAGCGCAGATCTTAGCTAAGAGTGGTCTTTCACCCGACTGTCTGGAGTTGGAGTTAACTGAAAGCATGCTGATAAGTCATCCAGAGCGCGTCGCCCAGCAGCTACAGCGGCTACGCCAACTCGGTATTCACATTGCACTCGACGATTTTGGCACCGGTTACTCCAGCCTCAGCTACCTTACCCGCTTCCCGCTCACCACACTTAAGATTGATCGCTCATTTGTGCGCGATCTTGATAGCGATCAGAGCATGGCCGAGGTGACACGGGCGATTATCGATCTCTCCCGCAGTCTCAACTTAGAGGTGGTGGCCGAGGGGGCCGAGACCGCCAACCAGATCGCCTTTTTGCAGCACCACGGCTGTGTCACGGTACAGGGCTTCTTCTACAGCCGACCGCTACCACCTGAGCAGTTTTCAAACCTGCTGCGCGATGGCATCCCCGCATCGGCGCTATCGCCCTACCCGCTATAAAACAGCCATCGCACCAAGTATAAGGTATTTGGTGCATATTTTGCTTATAATCAACTCCACTCTCGCATCCATATCCTGTTTGTGAAAAACCTCCGTATCCTTGTTGTTTACGCTAGGCCAGAGAATCTGCCCAGTATGGCTCACGTACCGCTCTGTAATGGATGTGAAGTGGTCGCCATCGCCTCTGCCACCGATAACTTGTTCCTGAATCAGTGACTTGATCTTCCGACAGCAGCGCCGCTGCGCAAAATTCGGAAGCGCTCTTTAAAAATAGGGTTTCATCCAGATTTTGTGCGAGTTGCTCGCCTCTGTCGAGGCATTTTAT
>JGI10211J34971_10001629_pt1 | contig 18438 bp, 14 predicted proteins | sample Etolagsediment_FD_34971 | JGI IMG/M metagenome (IMG submission 34971)
GAACGATTCTCCCGCTCGGTGCGATCCGAACGGCCCCGTTCCGACGCGGCTCGGGGCGCGGAGCTTCGCCCGCCTCGGGAAGACGCACCCACCGGCTCCCGACGCGGTCCGCTGCTGCGGGAACGACCTCGACCCCGATCACGAGAGTCGCGGGAACGTCCCGCCCCGCCCCGCCGGTCATCCTGATCCAGCTCGATATAGTGACCTTTACTCTGATCCTCCAGCAGCATCTCTTCGGAGTACGTCTCTACCGGGATTTTCATACCGATCAGCTTTTCGATCGCTTCAAGTCCGTATACGTACCGCTGACACGCAAGTGATACGGCAAGACCTTCGGCACCGGCGCGCGCTGTACGCCCGATACGATGAACGTACGCTTCGGCATCCTCGGGAATATCAAAGTTGATGACCATATCGAGACTTTTGATGTGCAGCCCTCGCGCGGCAACGTCGGTCGCGACCAGAAACTCAGACTGCCCGCTTTTGATCCGCTCGATGATTTTCAGCCGCTTACTCTGCGGCAAGTCACCCATAATGAATTCCGCCGGATACCCGTTGTAGTCCAACCGTTTCGCTATGATCTCGGCCTGCTTCTTGGTATTCGTAAAAATGATGGCACTTTTCGGGTTATACCGCTTCAATACACCGAGCAGCAGAGCCATCTTCTCGTCACCCGATACGTGATAAAGTTTTTGTTCAACACGCTCAACGGTCACCTGTTCGGGTTCGATCTCGATTTCCGCCGGATCGTTCATGTGCTCCCAGGCGATATTTCGCGCCTTCACGCTGAGCGTCGCGCTGAAAAGCATATTGAGCCGTTCTTCCCGAGGCCTCATTCGCTGGAGCATTTTCCGAATGTCCGGGTAGAACCCCATATCAAAAAGACGGTCGGCTTCGTCTATCACCAGTATTCCAATCTGGCGAAAATCAAAATATCCCGACTGATTCAGATCCAGCAGTCGTCCGGGAGTCCCGACAAGAATCCGGGTGTCGGAAGCGAGATCTTTCTGCTGGCCGGCGTATCCAACGCCTCCGTAGAATGCAGCACTCGCGATTCCCAGACCGCGGGAAAGAACATCGCTTTCATCTTTGATCTGGGCGGCCAGCTCTCTGGTAGGGGCAATGATGAGTACCCTGGTATCCCGAAACCGGTCACTGTGACGCAACAGGTGGAATATGGGCAACAAAAACGCTGCGGTTTTCCCGGTACCGGTCTGTGACTGGACTGCAACATCCCGCCCTTCGAGTACCAGTGGAATGGCTTTTTCCTGTACTTCCGTACACTCTTCAAAACCGGCAGCAGCGACGCCGGCAAGAATTGACTCATCTAATGAGAGTTCTTCAAATATCATATAGTACAGAAGGTACTAAAAAGACGCGCCTTCCGCAACGTTACGCTGCTGGTATTCATTTCTGAGGACGGCCATCACCAGCGCATCGTGGTATGAACCATCCCGAAAGTAATAATCGCGGTGCCGTCCCTCCTCCGCGAAACCCAGATTCCGGTACACTGCTATCGCGTTCGAATTATCGGCATAGACCTCAAGCTCGACCCGGTGAAGGTTGATGCGGTTGAAGGAAAACTCCAGTAAAAGGCGAATCGCTTCCGATCCATATCCCTTTCCCCGCCTTTTGGGATCGGGAATCACGATACCAAAATCCGCCCGTCCGGCCACCCGATCCTTGACCCGAAGATCGATCTGGCCAAGGTACATCTGGTTTTTGCAATCTGCGATAATAAAATGAAACATCTCGGGGTTTTTTCGTATCAGAACGGAGTCAAGAAAATCCCGTGTCATCTGCTCGGTATGTGGAGGATCAAAGAGACCGGTGAGGTGTTGCGTCGCCTCGGCGTTGTTCACCCAGCCGCGAATCTCGGGGAGATCCGAATCACGATACTCACGGAGCATGACCCGTTCGCCAATCAGATGTGGCATCCCTTGAGTATATCAGACTTCAACGTCAACCGTGTAGTCAATTTCTTCAAACCCGAACCCGTGAATATTCAGAAACGCCTGCTGGAACCCGTGGATGTCGGCGAGGGTCCCGACATTGTCGGGAGTAACTTTGTTCCACGCTTCGAGAACCTCCGACTGAACGTCGGCCCGCATCTCCCAGTCGTCAATCCGGATTCGCCCGTCACCGTCGAGCAGCGGTGCCCCACCGGTGTACAGCCGTTCGCCGAAGAGGCGATACGCCTGCTGAATTGTCTCTTCGTGTATTCCTTTCTTTTTCATTACGCGATAGAGAATCGCCAGATAGAGCGGTACCGCCGGGATAACCGAACTCGCACGGGTTACCAGCGCTTTATTTACCGAAACGTACGCGACGCCATGCTGAGGCGCGAGCATTCCGGTCAATTTGCCCGCCGTAGCTTCGAGGTGCTCTTTTGCCCTGCCGATTGTGCCGTCCCGGTACAGGGGAAAGGTGATTTCAGGGCCGATATAGGAGTACGCAACGGTCTTTGCGCCGTCCGCGAGTACGCCCGCTTCCTGCAACGCACGAATCCAGAGTTCCCAGTCCTCACCGCCCATGACTTTTACCGTCGCGGCGGCTTCATCTTCGGTTGCCGGCTCGATGCTCGCTTCTACCAGCGTGCCGGTTTTGCCGTCGAGAGTTATTGACGAGTACGACCGTTCCAGAGGTTTCAGAACCGACGTATATCGTTCCCCGGTATCCGGATCAAACCGAAGCCCGGACGCGAGACTGTAAACCACCAGATCTACCGTACCGAACATCTCTTTGATCGCCGCTATCACGTCACGTTTCATCGCATGCGAAAAAGCGTCGCCGAGGAAGGTCCGGTGCTTTCCTGCTCCCGATCCGTCCGGTTCCCACGCGTCAACGGCCTGCAAAAAAGCCCGATCGTTATACCAGCCTACCGATGCAGTTCGGGAACCCTTGGCGGGCGTTTCAAACGCAACGCCGATTGTCCCGGCACCCGCTCCGAAAGCGGCAACGATCCGACTGGAAAGCCCGTAACCGGCCGACGAGCCGATAACGAGCGCATGTACCGGGCCGGAAATCGGCCCTGCACTTTTCACATAGTCAATCTGTTCCTGTACGTATCGGTCACACCCGGTCGGATGGGCATTCATGCAGACGTTATTCCGAATCATCGCCTCTACAACCATAGCCGTCGCTCCTTCGTAAAGCCGTTAGCGTAGCGGATGGGGCGGCCTTAGGCAAGGGATTTTATCGGTTGCTGACCGATTTTTTCTCGGATACATTCTGGTTATGAATATCTACTCGTTTCAAAAGCGCCTGTCCCTGCGGCTGCTGGTGTGGAGTGTGATTTCTCTGTCGGTGGGTGCCGCGATTCGCGTTGTTTCGGGAACCCGCGACGTATTCACCGGCGGCGGCGTATCGGCGCCGGGCGACCTTTGGCGCGGTATCGCACTTGAAGCGGTGATCTGGGGCGCGATCTCCGCGATAATCGCAATCGCCGGGTTCGTCGGATCGATTCGGGGAATCCGGGCGCGGCCTGATGAAGTTCAGGAAGTCCGCCGGACGATCCGCCTGCGCCGGATCCTGGAGATCAATGCCCGCCTTGATCTCCTGTATATCATTGTGGGCGTTGCCCTCGCTATCGTCTACCGGACCGATCGGTTCCTGCTGGGAAACGGAATCGGTATCATTACACAAGGAGTCGTTCTTTTCCTGATTGATCGACTCCACGCGATCCATCTACCATCGGATACACCGGCGTGGTATGATCCCGGCCTATGAATACGATCGATATTCCCATCCAGACGTGGTCGTCCCTGGGGACGGAGGAACAGAATCGCATACTTGCCCGGTCGCAAACGGACATCGAAGAGATACTTGAACCGGTCAGAGCGATCTGTGAACGGGTCCGGATCGATGGTGACCGGGCACTCCGGGAGTTTTCGCGGCGTTTTGACGGTGCGGACCTTAACAATCTCAATCTGGAAGTCCAGGAATCCGAGTTTGACGCAGCCGGTGGTTCGCTGACACAGGAAGTCCGGGAAGCGCTGGATTACTCGATTGAGAACGTACGCCGTTTTCACGCTCCACAAGCCGGTCGGGGAAACGAAACGGTCGAGGTCCGACCGGGACTGTGGGCGTCCGAACGGACCATTCCTGTTGACAGCGTACTGCTCTATGTTCCCCGGGGTCGGGGCAGTTTTCCATCGATGCTCTACATGCTCGCCGTACCGGCGATACTCGCCGGAGTTGAGCGCGTAAGTGTTGCTACGCCGCCGAATGCCGACGGCTCGGTAGATTCCGCGGTTCTGTATGCCGCTCGTGCCTGCGGTGTTCATCACGTGTACCGGACAGGAGGTGCCCAGGCAATAGCGGCGGGCGCGTACGGCACCGAATCGATACAACCCGTCGTGAAAATCGTCGGTCCCGGGAGTGCATACGTTGCGGCAGCGAAGCGGATCGTCTCCGACACCGTCGATGTGGGCTTGCCGGCCGGCCCTTCCGAGGCGATAGTCCTCGCCGACGAGACCGCCGACCCGTGGACTGTCGCTCTGGACCTGATGATCGAAGCCGAGCACGGCAGCGATTCGTCGGCACTGCTGGTCACCGACTCATCCTCTCTGGCACGGGCGGTGCGCGCCGCGATCTCGGAGTTATGGAACGACGTTCCCGAACCGAGAAAAACCTTCCTGAAAGATGTCTTCACCGGATACGGCGGGATCGTACTGTTTCCGGATCAGAAAGAGGCGATATCATTTGTCAACCGGTTTGCCCCGGAACACCTTATGCTCCACACCGCCGAACCGTATGACGTACTCTCCCGTATACGTCACGCCGGAGAAATCCTCATCGGGCCCCACAGCGCATTCAGTCTCGCGAATTATGCCACCGGAGCGAATGCGGTTCTTCCCACCGGTGGATGGGCAAAGAGTTTTTCACCGGTTTCTGTTCACGATTTTCAGAAACGGAGTTCGGTCGTTCACGTAACGGAACCCGCATATGAACGGATGAAAGACTACGTCATTACGCTTGCCGATTATGAGGGCTTCTACACCCACGCGGCCGCTCTCCGGAAGCGAAATCGCAAATCTTCTGCCGGATAACCGAATGCCGATGCCGAATAGCAGCGAATGATAGACACGATTCAATCGGTAGACGACGTTTTTTCCTTTATTGAAGAGCGGACGAATCTCGAGTCCCGCGGCGGACTGACCCGCGCGTACCGGCTTGAGCGAATGGAACAGCTCATGGAAGAACTGGACCGGCCGGGCATCCGAATCCCGACGATTCACATCGCCGGCAGCAAAGGGAAAGGATCGACGGCGATAATTCTCACCGCCCTTCTCCGCGCTGCGGGATATACGACGGGCCTCTACACTTCACCGCACCTGCACGATTACCGCGAGCGTATCCGGGTGTATGACGCCGCGGGGACCTCCGCGAAGACTCCCGGCGGTCGAAATCTGGACGCTTGTATTCTGGAATTCGGGCGCACTCTTCACGCTCTGGTGAAAGCCCGCTCCCATTCCGGGAAGAGTGGCCTCGAACTACCGACAACCTTCGAACTCCTTACCGTGCTCGCGTTTCTGATCTTCGACACGGCCGGATGCGATTTTATCGTTCTGGAAACGGGGCTCGGCGGACGCCTGGACGCAACGAACGTGTGCGAACCCGTTGCGACGGTTATTACGCCGATTGAACTCGAGCACACCGACTATCTCGGCGGAACAGTAGCCGCAATAGCCGGGGAAAAAGCCGGAATCATCAAACCCGGTGTTCCCCTCTTTCTGGCGCCGCAACACCCGGAAGCGATGGAGGTAATTTTACGGACGGCGGAACAACGGAACGCGCCGATCTTTCGATCCTCCGAGATGGAAATACCGGAGCGTGTCTCTCTGCCGGTAGTCGGAAAGCGACAGCAGATGAACGTCGCTCTCGCGCTTCTGACCGCGACAGAAACACTGAAAAACCGATCCTCCGTCCCCACAACGATCGACCCACAGAGACTCCTGGCGCGGGCACTACCGCTTGTCGAACTGCCCGGAAGAGGCGAAGTTCTTCACTTTGGCGCCCTCACACTCGTACTTGACGGCGCACATACCGAGCAAAGCATCACACAATTGGTCGAGAGCCTGATCGAATCCGGGATGACTCCGGTAAACCTGATTTTCTCCGCCGTCGAAGGGAAAAATGCCCGGGCGATGGCGGTAGCACTCGCACCGATTACGAAACGGGTTCACGTTACACGAGCAGGGACGTTCCGCAAGAGCGACCCCGATGATCTTGCCCGTTCATGGCGTCGGGCGGCGCCTGAACACGTACCTGTTGAGGTTTATTCCGACCCGATCGCCGCTCTGAACGCGTTTCTCCCCGGAAGTAGTCGTCAATACCTTCCTCCGTCCCCATCGGGACCCCTATCGCCCCCCCCGTCCGGACCGATTGTCGTGACCGGTTCGTTTTATCTGGTCGCTGAGGTGCGCCGGTACGTGTTACAATTGCGGTGATATGGACCGTTTTTCGGTGATAACCGGCGACATAACCCGCAGCAGGACCGACGCCATCGTGAACGCCGCGAATTCGTCATTACTCGGCGGCGGCGGAGTAGACGGTGCGATTCACGCTGCAGGGGGACCGTCCATCCTCGCAGAGTGCCGCGCGCTTCGGACAAACCGCTTTCCTGACGGATTACCGCCCGGCCAGGCAGTGATAACTCGTGGCGGAAATCTCTTCGCGGCATGGGTCATCCATACCGTAGGTCCGGTCTGGCACGGCGGAACCGCCGGAGAGGCCGAAACTCTTGCTTCGGCCGTTCGTAACTCGCTTATCATCGCAAGGGACTACGCCACTGCGGACCCCCCGCTTCGTTCGGTGAGCTTTCCCGCGATATCAACGGGTGTTTACCGGTATCCGCGTGAACAGGCACTCGCGATTATCGAACGGGAAATTCGTGCGTGGCTCGCCGAGAACGCGTACCCGGAGCGGATATCGCTCGTCCTTTTCGGCAGGCACGAGTAACCGGATGTCCGTGAACTGGCGCGAAATCGACCTCATCCTTGAAGAAGTACCGTTGCAGGGTGGCTACATCCGCAAGCTTTCACAACCGGATTTCCGGAATTTTCTCTTTGCGCTATGGCTTCCGCCGACGAACCTGACAATGAGGGTCTGTCTGGAGCATCCGTTTGTCCGGTTTCACACGGTCACTTCTCCGCCGCGGATCAAGAGAAGCCATCAGCGCTTCGAGTCGTTCCTTCACGCGCGAGTTGTCGGCGGGCAGATTCAGAGCGCCCGACAGCTCTACCAGGACCGGATCGTAGAAATTACCGTTACCCGGAATCAGGAAACGACGATTCTCTACCTGCGGCTCTGGGGAGGCCATTCGAACCTCATCGCTACGGACGAAAACCACCGCATCCTGGACGCCGCGTTCAGGAAACCGAATCAGCATATCGTTACCGGAGAGACATACCTTCCCGTCGAACCGAACCGACCGGAACCGTGCCCGACCGGACAGGAAAAATCAGCGCCCGCCTGGCCCGTGCGGGAGTATACCGGTACATTTCATTCGTTTATCGAATCGCAATACGCCGAGGCCGAGGAATCCCGCACCCGGAAGCAGCGGATGGATCAGGCCGAGCGGATGCTCACCCGCAATCGCGGGCGCCTGCTCAGCCGACTTGCAGAGATCGAACGCGGTACCGACCGGAGCGAACAGGCAGATTCGCTCCTCCACCAGGCACAACTCATTATGGCGAACCTGTATCGTATATCGCCCGGTGAAAAGAGCGTCATCGTCGAGGATTATGCCGACAACAACCGGCCGGTTTCGATTCATCTCGATCCCCTTCTTCCGGCTACCACGTATGCGGCGAACCTTTTTGCGCGCGTGAAGCGTTCGCAGGAATCGAAGGAGTTTCTGGACCAAAGCGCCGCTTCACTCCGCTCCCGTTTGCGGGCAATCACCGACCAGATCGAACAGTTGCCCCAAATGGATACACTCTCGCTCATCGCGCTGGTAACCGCCGGGAAAAACGTACCGCGGAACAACCAGTCGGCCGATGTACCGGAAACGGGTTTACGCTTTACTTCGTCCGGTTATCAAATCCTGGTTGGTCGGAACGCCCGCGAAAACGACGCGTTACTGCGAAAATACGTGCGGGGAAATGATCTTTGGCTCCACACGCGTGACTACCCGGGTGGATACGTCTTCGTAAAAACCCCGAAAGGGAAGAGTGTCCCGCTGGACGTACTCCTTGACGCGGGAACGCTGGCCCTGTTTTTCAGCAAAGCGCGCGAAAACGGCCGTGGTGAGCTCTATTACACCCAGGTCAAATACCTCCGACGCTCCAAAGACGGACCGCCTGGACTGGTTTTACCCACACAGGAAAAAAACCTTTCAGTCATCATGGAGAAAAATCGCCTCATCCGCATGGGACTTCTGGAAAATTCACTCTGAACCGACGACACTTGGTACAGCGTATGATTCGAGAGAGTGTTGCAGCAGGGTTGCTCTACCCGGAAGACCCCGAAACTTTACATGCGTCCATCCGGTCTCTCCTCCAGTCGACGACTGTTGAGCGCAACGATGCCCGCGCAATCATCAGTCCCAACGGCAAGTGGAAAGATACCGGTCCGTACTGTGCAGCCGCGATGAAAGCGGCCGCTTCCCGTGAACCGGAATTGATCATCCTGATCGCAACACCCAACGATGATATCGGACCGCGAATCCTCCTTCCGGAATCTGACGTTTTCACAACGCCTATCGGTCCTATTCCCGTAGCCACGGAAGTAATTTCCGATCTCGCGGACAGTTCTACCCGGTTCGTATATGACGAAATCGCGCACCTTGGTGACGATGGAATCGAGGTGCAACTGCCGTATATCCGATATCTTTTCGCCGGTGTTCCAATTGTCCCGCTGTTCGTCGGGAGAATTCCCGAGGATCTGGTTCGCGTAGCCGTTACCGCACTGGAACTCGCCGCACGGGGCAGACGTACGTTGTATGTAGCGAGTGCGAATCTCAGCACGTTAACCACTCCCGGCCTCTCCGATTACCAGAGTAGAACCGTCTTTCATTGGCTGGTCTCGAACGATTCTACCGATTTAACCGGCCTTCTGGAGGAACTCAGCGAACCTCCCCGGTCAATTGGCGCTCTTTCGGTCGTTCGCTACTGTTGCAGACGACTGTCGGCTCCGTCCCTTATCAGTAGAGGAATCATGGAAACCGTGGGTGACAATTCGGCATACCGCGTTGAATACGGTGCGCTTGCGTATTATCCTGCCGACAATGAAACTTCTCAGGATTGAAGACGACGATCATTCGTACACACGCTTTGTGACACCTGTTCCCGCGTCGGGATATGCCGCGCAGACGCTTTCCCGTTTGCAGGAACGTACGGCCTTGCGGGTAATTGACGACCCGGTAACCGGGACCCGGTTCGAAACGATCGATTTCAGTCGTATCGTACCCTCAGGTCGCGTACTGGCACTTGAAGGCCCGGACGTTCACCTGACCGACCTTTCGGATTGCATTACCGATTCCGCACGGTCCGGCGGTAGAACAATTCCGGTCGGGCTGTTGGTGCGCGGTTTACTCGCGATAATCGAGCAGCGGTTCACACTCCCGCTATGCACGTCGCTCCTGTTTCTGGATGATCAGAATCGCATCGTTTTCCTTTCGACCGAACTCGCCGCACTGGTCCGGGAAAATATGGCCGTCGAAGAGGTTTTTTCCGATTGCAGCCGGTACGACAATACAACCCTTTCCGGAACCGAACGGGAAGTGTTTTTCGTCACCGCACTCGTCTACCACGTCCTGACCGGTTTCCCACCGTACGGCGATACGGCATATGAGAACCGGGAAGAAGTCGAGCGTGCACTCTCCCGGCCAACGGGGATCGCGCCAATTCGAACGTTCCGCCCGACGCTCCGCCCCGACATCGCCGATCTCATCGACGATATTATTACCGGAACCCGGGAGCGTACGATACCCAGCCTGAGATTGCTGGTGAATGCCGTTCAATCGGACGAAGTCCTCGACAGGACTCTTACGGAAGCCGCCGCCGAAATCGAACAGAATTCGGCCCGAGAGGTATTCGAACGGAGAAATCGACAACGCGAACGAAGGGAGTTTTTCCGTCGACATGGGACCCAGGTAACGATCGTCCTGGTAGCAGCCGTTGTCATCCTTGCAATCCCGTTTCAAATTGTACGAAACGCCATCGCCGATCCAACCACTGCCGGATTGGGCCCGACGGCGGTGGTACAGACCTTTTACCAGGCATGGAGCGACCTCGACCACGAGCTGCTCAGCGAAACCCTGGGGAAAAAGGTCGCCACGGACCGCATTCGCGAAATAAGCAATCTCTACGTAATCGATCGGGTTCAGCAGGCTTATGGCCGGCAGTCGAATATCGTCTCTGCGCAGGAGTGGCTCTCCGCCGGAGAGCCGCCGGACGTACTTCCGTACGGGATAACCGATCTATCCGTCGAACTGCAAACGGAAGATGCAAACCGGGCGGTCCTGGTTGCACGGTATCGCTATTTCTATCCGGATACGCAGGACGACGGTACGTATGTGATCATTGAACAACGACACGAAGTACTGAATCTCGAAAACCGGGGCAGGTACTGGGAAATTACCTCCGTTACTCCGGATGTCGAGGAGTCATCAAGACGATTCCTTGCCGGGACGGGCGAACGGTAGACTATGGTCCTCCGACCGGCGTCGCGGGCGTAAACAGACTGATCAGGTACGAAATCAACCCGGTCGAAATCATCATTCCGCCGCTTACCGCCAGCGCCGTACCCGGTCCGCCCGCGTTTACATCGTCCACGGACCGAACATCATCGATGAACCACGATACGGCAGCTCCGGTTCCACCCAGAATCAGGCCGAACCCTGTCAGCCAGTTCCCGGCAATTCTTGCCTGGTCCTTCAAGGTCCCTTCGCTGTCGGTCGTGATGAGGCGCCGAATCCGGTCACTGGAGTCGGCATCCGCCATCTGTACTTCCCGCGGGTCACGTTCCCGGGTATCCTCAACCGGAACCAGAACCTGCGGTTCGGACGCCACGAACGAATTCCCGTTTCCAAGGAGTCCTTCGCGACGCATCCGTTGCATCTCGTCAAACCGTTGTCGTTCCTCACTCAGAACGCGAACCTGCTCCTTGATGCCCGGGAATCGTTGTTCAACTTCGTCGGGGTCAATTGCCGCTTCCTTGAAGTTCTTCTCCGTCCAGAAACTCGTAATTTCGTCTTCAATCGATTGCGTCTGGAAAGAAACGTTCTTCGGAAGCGGAACCGGGGATGCATTCTCTGCCTGCGTACCTTCATCGACCAGCTGATCGGCCTCCGCGACTATTTCGGGCGGTAGTTCGGTAATCACGTTCACCATCTGATTTGCCGAGATGAGCACCGGTGCCTGCACGACCGGCGCCGGTTCCGTCGCGATCTCATCGTCGGACGAAGAGTCGGCCGATGGTTCGGCAACTTCCGGCGCAGAGGCAGGGGCATTCTCACGCACCTCGACCTGTCCCTCAAAACAGTACACTTTCGTCTCGATTTGCGACGTGACACTCTCTCTGGTGACTACCAGATCGTACCCGAAATCGGTTCCGCGCACCCCGGCGACGGCTCCCTGGCCGCGGATTTCGAAGGGATCAGACGAGGTAATCCTCTCTACGCGTGCCCGTAAACGGCCATAACTCATCTGAAAGACGCCTCCGCCGGCGCCTCCGATCTCCTCGATTGCGAAAGTCGTATTTTCCGCGACCTTGATAATCGTCCGCGATGGCATCACCTGGATTTCGACGAACGTATCCGCATCGGTCTGAACAAGGTCTCCCGCAAGCAAGGGCATCCCTATGACACCGTCGGCGATGACGTCATAGGTCGTAAGCTCTCCATTCCGGAAAATGGACATATCGAACCCCTCCGCATAGATCACGAACGCGAAGGATTCGCCCTGACCAAACGAAAAAACTGCGGGGAGCAATACCATCAGCGCGAGAAGGAACCGTTTCATGGCTATTAATGTACCCCTATACCGGGCGATTCACAACTGTTGTGCTTGCACTGGTGATCGGTTTCCCTCTATTTTTGGAAGGACAATGGAACAAGTGCTCGGCGAAATCAGACTTGCTTACTCGGATCCGGAAATCAATACACTCCTTGCGACCGAGGCCGAAGCCGAACCGGGATTCACCAGGCATTTCAATCAGGGTGAAGAGTTCTTTATCAAGCTCTCCCGAGAATTTACCGTTCCGTCGTTTCTGATTCACCATGATGTCCGGAAACAGGTACCGGAAAAGCAGTATATATCGTCGCTGGGCGGACTTGTCTCTGAATTGCATGCGCTGGCACCCAGCGTTTTTTCGGGACTGACCTATATGTTTGATCCGGCCGAAACGCTACGACCGGCCTTTTTTCAGGTGTATCGGGTTGCCGGCTGCACGTATCTCTATCTGATGCGTCTCGATCTCGTGTTCAAACCGCAGAACCATATCGTGGTGGAAACGGGAACCAACGACCGGGCGCCGGTCTACCGGACAACCGATCTGATCATCGAAGCAGACGTGATACCGCTGGTATCGGTCCATAATCAGAACGGAAAAGTAACCGGATTCGAGATCGAACAGCTGATTTCCGATACGTGGATCGGCGAAACCGGTCGCGGGTATTTTGTACAGGGAATCTGGCTCGACACCGAATTGACGAAGTTTTTTTCGAAACTATTCGTACCGCCCGGCAAACGCATGTACCCCTACTACCCGCTGACCAGCAAGTTTCGTACAATCACCCATACGGTAATCGGCCTCACCGGCGAATCCCGACGCCGCGCCATACCGTACCTCCACCGGGTGCGGGAATTCCTGCTCCCCTATCTCGATGAAATACAGGAAATGCTTCGATCGCAGGAATTCAGCGAAGACCTCCCGACGTTCCAGGAGATCAGGAAGAAGATTCCGCTCGAATGGCTGGGCGTCTGGGATTCGTTCGGACTGGACGTATACCTGAATGATCGGGAAATGAAAGAGTACGAAGTTGTCGACCCGTCTCTCTGAATATTTTCTCGGAAAACGCGTTACGGTAATGGGAATCGGTCTCCACGGCGGCGGCCTCGAAACGATCAGGTTTCTGCTCCGTCACGGCGCAACGGTCACCGCAACCGACCTCCAGTCTCCGGAAACACTGAAAATCGTCACCGAAGAATTTGATAATACGAATATACGTTTCGTACTGGGAAAACATGACGAATCCGATTTCCGGAATACCGACCTCGTAATAAAAAACCCTGCGGTACGGCGAAACTCGACGCTTCTTGCAACGGCACCGGCGATTGCAACCGACATTTCCCTGTATCTATTGGCTCGCAACGCACTCAACCACACCGGTCCCCTGATCGCAATTACCGGCACCAAAGGAAAATCGACGACGGCCGGTGCGTGCGCCCACCTGCTTCAGCCCGATTTCCCGGGAGTCCGTTTAGGCGGCAACATCACCGTCTCGCCACTCTCGTTCGTGGACGATATGGCGCCTGAAGCGCCCGTCGTGCTCGAACTCTCGTCGTTCCAACTCGGAGATCTGGAATTCTGCCGGGCACATAACACGGATGAAACCGAGTGGGTCCCTCCACTCAAACCCGCCGTATCGGTGATTACCAACATCATGCACGACCACCAGAACTATTACTCGACGATGGACGAGTACGTACACGATAAAACACTCGTTTTCCACGCGCAGACCCCGGCAGACTACGCAATATTTCTTGCCGACGAGTACGGCCGATCTTTCGCCCGCAGTACCAGAGCGAAGGTATTTCTCTGCGCGGATGGGGACGACGGGGACGATGGAGCGAAGGTATTTCTCTGCGCGGATGGGGACGACGGGGACGATGGGGACGGAGGAAGCGTTTTTACCGAATCGGGCGCGTCCGAGTCCTGCGATGACATCGCCGCGTTACTCCCCGCCGCACTTGCGATCCCCGGACGTCACAACCGCATCAATATGCGCATGGCGGCAATCGCCGCGTTTACCGTGGGGGGGCGCCCGGAGACGATCAGGTGCGCCGCCGGCAATTTCACAGGGATTCCTCACCGGATGGAACTCGTCGGCACTGTCGGCGGCATCACATTCGTAAACGATTCTGCCGCCACCATTCCCGAAGCGACACTCGCTACAGTTCGTGCACTTCCCGCGCCGGTAGTCCTCATCGCCGGCGGTACCGACAAAGCGCTCGATATCGCGGCAATTTCGGACGCGGGGCGAGCCGTCGCGTCAATCCATCTGCTTGAAGGTTCGGCAACAGAACGTATGCGCGTACGTCTGGATTCGGAGGGCATTCGCTATTCCGGGCCGTACACCGACCTTGTTTCCGCCCTGAACGGCGCCTGGAACGTGGCGCGTATGCTGGCTGCCGAAACGGGAACGGCGACAATAGTCCTCTCGCCGGGTGCCGCGTCGTTCGGGATGTTCGCCAATGAATTCGATCGAGGTCTACAATTCAGGAACGCGTGCGCACGGTACCTTGGTGCAACCGGTTCTTCCACGAACCTTTCGTACGCGCCGTAGTCCCGTGCGCACATTCGCGCGCGTTCGGTCAACCAATCAACGCCGCCGCATGAAGACCGCGAGGTTATCGTCCAGAAAATCGGTTCCCGCAATGAGCATCCCGTCGGGACTTACCGCCAGACCGGTAGGCTGGTGCCGGCCCCAGACTTCCTGCACGGTAGAAAGATCGGTCGCGTCCAGAACGATTAATCGACCGAATACCGGACCGCGCAACAGATAATTCTCCGGATTATTTCGGCCCCGTTCACTGACATACAGGAAACGCCCGTCCGGTGAAAGGGCAATGGTGTTGATGTTACTCCCTATCCGGCGGGAGGCGGTTACCTCTCTGGTCGCTCCATCGATGATTGAGACGGTTCCGCGGTACATGTCGGAAAGGTACATCCGCGTATCCGATGGATTGTTCACGATATGGCGGGCGGCCCCATCCGGAAGGTCGATCTGATCAACCACACGGCCGGCGTCAAGGTCGATAATATCCACGTCCCCCGTGCTGTAGAGACATACCCACAGGAACCGGTCCTCGTCGCTGAGCGCCATTCCCCGGGGCTGCCCGCTTACCGGGATAGAATTTATGAGAATCCCCGATTCGGTGTCGATCACACCCACGTTCATTCCGTCCCAATTGGATACATAGAGGAGGGATTCATCCTCCGTCCCCAACAAAACCTTTGGCCACGATCCGCCGGTCGGGCTCGATGAGATATACGACAAGTCTGAAAGCCGCAGTCGATGAACCTGATCGGTGGTCATCTGCGAGACCCATAACTCACCCCTGCCCGGCAACACCGCGAATTCCACGAAACCGGTACCGTCGCTGCCGGGGGGAATGGAAATCGGCCGTCGGATTCCTTCGGAGTCATAGACATCGATCCCGGGACCGCGAAGCTGGGTCACAACCATCCTCCCGTCCGGAAGAAATGCCACCGCCTTTGGAGATGGTCCGGTAGGTAGTTCTTCGACCAACGAAAGGTGCCCGGACGCGGGTTCCAACCTCTCTTCAATCCGAAGCGCGTGACTTTCTGCGAGATAGATTCGTTTTTCCCGATAGCCGGGAGCTTGCACGATCAGGAAGCGGTCGTCCGGAAACGTCCGAATGATCCTCCACTCGCCTGCGCCGGCGTTTTCCGCGACACTCACTGCCGGCCGGTATCGCGATCCGCCGGACCGTTCCACGAGGATCGATGCGTCAATTGGAAACGTCTTGACCAGAACCTCATCAGCGTCGACGGTCGACAGACAAAACACCGACAGCAACAAACCGATTCTTACTATCCACGGTAGCACGAGATCGAGTATAGCCGCTATGATGGTGACATGACACAGTATCCAAAAGAATTTCTGGAACGCATTCCAAAAACGGACCTTCACGTACACCTTGACGGGAGCTTGCGAATCGGCACCCTTATCGATATCGCGAAAGAAGAAAAAATAACACTCCCGTCCTTCTCTGCCGAAGGACTCAAGGAGCAGGTTTTCAAATCTGAATATCGGAATCTGGACGAATACCTCCGGGGTTTCGGACTCACCAACAAGGTAATGCAGCGAAGCGAATACCTGGAGCAGGTCTCATACGAACTTGCCGTGGATAATTTTACCGAGGGTGTGCGTCATCTGGAAGTTCGTTTTGCGCCGCAACTCCATATGAACGAAGAACTCAGTTTTGAAGCCGTGATGCGCGCCGTCGATACCGGACTTCGGCGTGCCAGGACCGAGGTCAATTCAACACTCGACAAAGGCGAACCTGGTTTCGACTACGGGATAATCGTGATTGCTATGCGGTTTTTCGCTGCGAACTTTTCGCACTATTATCGAATGCTATCCGCCGTCCATACGTATTCCACCCAGGACGATATTATCCGCATGGCGTCTCTCGAACTCGCACGAGCGACGGTCAATCTCCGGGAAAACACCGATATTCAGGTGGTTGCTTTTGATCTCGCCGGAAGTGAACATGGGTACCCGGCGAAAGACCACGAAGCGGCGTTTGACTTCGTCCATACACACTTCCTGAATAAAACCGTTCACGCAGGCGAAGCGTACGGTCCCGAATCGATCTTCCAGGCAATTACGAAGTTACACGCCGATCGAATTGGACACGGATTGCGTCTCTTTGATCCGGAACATATCCGCGATGACTCGATTGAAGACAAGGAGCGATATATCAAGAATCTGGTAGATTATCTTGCAAATAATCGGACGACGATCGAGGTCTGTCTGACGAGTAATATGCAGACGGCTCCGGACTTGAAAACCGTGAAAAACCACTCGTTGGGAAGAATGCTGGAGAACAATCTTTCGATCTCGTTGTGCACCGACAATCGTCTTGTGTCCGACACTACGGTGACCAAAGAAATTACTCTTGCCGTCGAAAACTTTGATATTTCGCCGAAACAGCTGAAAAACATCATCGTATACGGTTTTAAACGCTCCTTTTCATACAAACCGTATCAGGAAAAACGAAAATACGTTCGACAGGTCATTAACTGGTATGAAAAACTCGAACGGAAATACGGAATCAACGGATAACGGTGCCGCCTACCGCAGCGTCCGTACCAGCCGGACGCCGATACCGTAGCTGAACGATTCAGGAGGGTAACTCCCCCGGTTCCCAAGGCGGAGATCATCGGCAGGAGTGTTCCAGGCACCTCCACGTACCACGCGCTTGGTAAGTCCATACGTATCGGGTACCGCTGCGGAAGGACCAAGCGGATCTACCGTCCCTGGAACCATCGTATACGCGGCCGGATCATACCAGTCCTGACACCACTCCCAGACGTTTCCCAACAGGTCGTAGATTCCCGGACTCCCGCCGTTGGCAAGAAACGCTACCGGAACGGTGGGGCCGCCCGCTGCGGTATACGGCGCCCGGACATCTTCAAATGCGTCTCCACTGCGAAAGTAATTTACGCGACCGCCGGCAAAACCGTTCGATGAAAACCCGTCGGGAAAGGACTTCGTTGCGGCATAATGCCATTCAACCTCGGTTGGAAGGCGAAAACCGTCGGCGCCGAAAACCCTTTGCGTATCAGAATACGCGGGATCGTATCCGGAAAGGTAACTTAACGCGTTCGCGATTGCCACCGCTCCGTACCAACTGATACCCACCGCCGGATGAGCTTCTCGTCCTGGAGAAACTGCAATCTGCGTAAGCTCGCCGGTTGTTTTTCGTCGTGGTTCCAACCCGAACTGCTCGCCGAGCGTGAGGTTGTTCAACGCAATCAACGGCCGATTACTCCCTGTTTCATAGAGAATTCCGTCCCGCTCGTATATCAGCATCCGCGCCAGCGCTGCGTTTGCAAGATCGGCAACCAGCCGGTTGGTAACTTCCGTTCGCGCCATAGCAAACGGACGTGCGAGCGTCACCGGTACGGCTGGGCGCTCGTCGCTGTCACCCCTGTCGGAACCTACGGTAAAGCGGACGATCTCACCGCGAGGAAGCACCGGTATCATCGCAGGCGCCGACGGTTTGTATTCCAACACAGCTGTCGACGACCAGGCGGAGTACTCGCGGTGAGCCGAATATGCCCGGACGCGCCATCGTAATATCGACGTGGAAAGAGTACCTGTAGCGTCTGAAATGAGGTCGGAGAGAATATTCTGATCCATCGGGAAAACTGTGTCGTTCAAATCGATTTGAAGCAGGGTTTCCTGGGATTCAACCTCAAGTTCATACCCTACCGCGCCAGGCATCGGAAACCACCGCAACGCCGGTCGCCTCACGACTCCNGGAATATATCCGGCAAATGGTGAGAAAACCGGCGTTTCCAGCGTCGGGAAAAAGGAGAAGGTTTCGCTGAAACGACCGCGAATCCCTCCTCCGTCCCCATCACCGACGGCATAAACCCGCCAAAACACCTGCCGTTCGGGCGAAAACCCTTCATCCGGTTCCCACGTATGGTCTCCCGTCCTGTCCGTCTGGA
>JGI10211J34971_10001630_pt1 | contig 18432 bp, 14 predicted proteins | sample Etolagsediment_FD_34971 | JGI IMG/M metagenome (IMG submission 34971)
GGTTCTCATGATTTCTCAAGACCAAAGTGTTTTTATGGAAATAAAGACTAAGAAATATATAGTCTTAAAGGGGGATACACCATATATGATTGCTCAGAAACATCGTATGAACCTTTCGGATTTTCTTAGGATAAACAACCTGGCACCTCGAAGCACTATTTATCCCGGTCAGGCATTGCTTGTTAAGGCAGAGTAAAAATCCTTCCCATATAGAGGCACTCTTCATTTAAATACAGCAATTCAAGTATTTTTCTGGACCATAACTTTCAATGGGCGGGTAAGATAATTACGAAACTTTTCGGGTTTAATAATATAGAATAGGTTGCGTGAAGAGGAAGAGAGTTTTATAGGATGGGTAGATCTTGATCTTCGAATCTTTTTTGGCTATATTTTTATTGCGAAAAAGGAATTTCTATCAGAATAATCTTTAGTCGAGGACATCATGAGAATTATATTTACAAGTTTAGTTATAATCGTTACTTTGCTATTAACCACACCTACAATAGCGGCAGATTCAGGAACTGGACGTTATACAGCGATACTTATTGGGGGACAGGAAGGAAGAAGTTCAGTTGTATTTATCATGGATACAAAAGAAGGACATATCTGGACGTGGGGGTTGGCTGTTGTAAGCATGAAGAAGGTTGTGGAACGAATAACGTACAAAGGACGAGTTCGGCCTGGCAAAAAGATGGGAGAGATTATCGAAGAAATAATAACAACCAGCATTGAAGACAAGAGAAAAGAATAAAATGTTGCAAAAACTCTTATTCATATGGGAAAAGAATATCACCTACTATTCCTATAAAATGAGATTGTAGAAATTGATAGTATCGTTGAGCAGCAGTTTCAGTGTATACTAAAGGTGTGATCGCGTGGATGTTTCCGAGACTTTGCGTGCACAATGGCGATGATAGAAAGGAAAATCGAATTTGAATCTTCTTGTTATACCAAAAGTTTTTCCGAGGCAGAGCGTTATTGGAGGCCCGATACTCATTCATCATAGAATCAAGAACCTTTCCAAAATGGGCTATCGAATAACGATCCTTGCACCTGCTTCTTCAGAGGAGGATTACAAAGACAAAAGCCTTGATGCATATTGCGAAGATATCGTCCTTATCGACTCCCCCAAGGGAAGAACCTCCAGACAGGTTAAAGAGCTTGAAGCTGAGCTCAAACGTCCCCCTTTCTTCCTTTCAGGAGACGGTGGATACAACCCACAGCTTGATGAGGCATTTAGATCTCTTCTTGCAAGAAACTCATATGATGTGATAATCGCTGAATACTCAATGATGGGTCAATATCTTGAAGGGGCAAAAGATAGTATTCCTCGGGACACCATGACGATTATCTCTGTTCATGAGTGTTATACTCAGGCGTTCCGGCAGCGTGTAAGCAAGGGAGAGGATATCAGTGAACAGACGATTGATAAGCTTTTTGACTACGAATTCAGGATGTATCGATCGGCCAACTGGGTACTTTCCCTTACGCGTGAGGATATGGAGGCCCTTATCCGTCTTGCACCAGACCTCAAAGGAGCGACAGGTATTGTTCACCATGGTGTAGATACTGACTTCTATACACCTCCTCTTGACCGATCGTGGGATTCAAATAATATACTCTTTCTTGGAAACTTCCAGCATCACCCAAATGTCAATGCGGTGCAGAACTTTATGAAGCACTGCTGGGAAAGGATATCGAGAGAGGTTCCCGATGCTTCATTCTACGCAATAGGGTTCGGGCCTCCGCCTGAACTTCTTGCCCTTAGAAGTAATCGCATCATTGTCCGAGAGGGAGGAGCACACTCGAATGTAAGAGACGTCTACTGGAAAAGCGATGTCTTTGTTGCTCCTATTGAACTTGGGGGAGGATTTCGCGGAAAGATGCTCGAAGCTCTCGCCTGTGGGCTCCCAATCGTCTCAACACGCCTTGCAGCATTTGGCATAGACCCGGTGAACGGCGAAGAGATGTTTGTGACGGACGATTATGATGAGTTCACCGAGCATGTTATCAGGCTTTTTAAGGACATCCGACTCAGAAAGCATATGAGCGCTCGTGCTCGAGCCCTCAGTGAACGCTTTGACCACAAAAATGCTGCCAGAAAGCTGGATCAGGTGATCCGAGCTTACCATAGAAACAGATAATACGATTGCATCAGCCTATCAAACGCCTTACCAAGCTCGGCTTTTTTAAAACAAAAATGTTGATACATAGAATATAACTGTGAAGATATCTGTCATTATGACTGCGTTAAAGATTGTGAAAGATTTTTTCCTGTGTAATCATAAAAACATTGACAAGCAAAAAGGTAATTTGTTACTAAAACCTTAAATATATTGCTTCGAGTTAAGGGAAAGCGGTGAGAGGCCGCTGCAGAAGACTGCTGCTGTAACTCTGCCCCTCTTTTCATAAGGAAGGGGATCCTTTTTAGCATTTCTCTACCACTGTTCCAATAGGTCGGGATGGGAAGGTGGCTAAAAGGGCAGGGAAGCCAGAAAACCTATCGAAGCATGCTGGATTATTTCCTGGTCTGGAGATCGAGGCAGAAAAATAACGTATAAGTATCTATATGCCGGTTTCCTGAAAGATGAGGGAAATCGGTTTTTTCGTTTAAGAGGAGTCCTGGTTAAAAAAGGGAAAGCGGTGAGAGGCCGCTGCAGAAGACTGCTGCTGTGATCCCGATTCCGATTATTTGATCGGAGAAGCTCACTGGATATTCTATTTTTGGAAGATTAAAGCCACTGGTCTCGTATTAGCGGGATTGGGAAGGCGAGCCAGAGAGTCGGGAGAGCCAGAAAACCTGCCAGGAAGAACCCTTTACTATTCTCCGGTCTGAGAATGTGGGCAGGGAGCAGTAAAATTTTCAGCCCGCCATCGTAAGACCGATGGCGGGCTTTTTTATTGAGGAGTCATATTGAAGAATTAAGAGAAAGGATTAGATGTCACAGGGAGAAAGAAAAGGGCTTATTATGGTCCATACCGGCAATGGAAAGGGAAAGACAACCGCAGCAATGGGTTTGGCGTTACGATCAATTGGCTATAATTTTAAGATACTCATGATCCAGTTCATTAAAGGAACATGGCATTATGGCGAACTGGATGCTGTTAAAAAGCTATATCCCTATTTTGAGATAGTACATATGGGAAAAGGATTTGTCCAATTCGGGAAAGGGAAATCGAATTCTGAGCATGTTCTGGCAGTAATCGAGACATGGAACTTTTCAAAGAAGAAGATAGAATCTGATGAGTTCGATATGATCATACTGGATGAGATTAACTATGTCCTTGATTACAATTTTCTTCCTGTTGAGGAAGTTCTCAAAACCTTTAAATCGAAGCCTGGCAGACTCCATCTGGTTTTAACCGGAAGAAATGCACATCCAATGATAGTGGAGATGGCGGATTTGGTGACCGAGATGAGAGAGATTAAGCACCCTTTTCAGAAAGGCTTCCAGGCACAGAAAGGCATTGAGTTTTGAAAGGATTGCTTTGCATAGGACTGAAGTATGAATTTTGGTTGAAAGGAGGTGATAAAATATGAAGACAGGGGTAATCATTTATCTTGTGGGAAAGAAAAGGCTGGATGATACAATCGATGTTGATGAGGCTCAAAAAAAACTGAAGGTTAAGGCAGATAGAGTCGAGGTGGTTTCATCTATAGGAGGAAACTATGATGTATTTGATGCCTGGTGGCTGCTTACAGCAAAGGGGATGAAAAGGATTGTCTGCATGATTGCCGAGGTTATTAATAGATCAGAATTTAGGCTCACTGGCCAAGAGTTGTGGCTTTGTGGATGATGAGGAGTGGAGTGAATCCAATTACATAAACTCTCTACTCACAGTATTAATTAAAATAAATGTAGGTTCGGATAATCTGGTAAAATTAGATTAACATCGAACCTTCGAAAAGGAAAGGTGACGTAATAATGAGAAAACTGTTTGCAATACCTATACTTTTGGCTTTATTTGCCATGCCAGGGTTAAGTGAGGCGAAAGAGGAACAAAAGGCGGTAACAATATTAGAAGAGGTGGTGGTGACCGCCGGAAGGGTGGAGGAGAAGAAAAAAGAGATCACCACAAATATAACTACTATTGATGAAGAAGAGGTAAAGGCCTCTTCAGCTACTGATCTTGGGGATTTGCTTGCTGAGAAGGGCATTGGACACATCACTAAATATCCGGGCACTTCAACCTCTGTCGGGATACGTGGTTTTAGAACAGATGCAACTGGGGTTGATCTTGCAGGTAAGGTACTGATCCTGATTGATGGACGAAGAAGCGGAACTGGGAATGCATCCAAAATTATGACTAAAAACATCGAAAGAATAGAAATAATTCGGGGGCCTGCTTCTGTTCAATATGGTTCAGCCGCTATTGGCGGAGTCGTAAATGTAATCACCAGAAAGGGAAAGGATAAACCTACTGTTTTTTTTGAAGGAAGTTTGGGGAGCTATGGTTATGAGGAAGGAAGTGTTGGGTTTTCAGGGAAGCATAAGGCATTTGATTTCTCTGGCAGTTTTACCAAAGATTCCAGGGATGATTATGACACTGCCAACGGTGTAAGATATAACAATACGGCTTACAATAGCAAAAATAGCGGCAGCTTAAATATCGGATATGAGTTCTTACCTGAAAATCGTGTCAATGTCATTTATACCTATTTTGACGTTGATCATGCGGGTAATCCGGGCTATCTCAGTCAGAATGATCTTGATGATTATAAGAATGCGAGCAACAGATCCGTCGATTTTATCTATGATGGTAAAAGCAAAAACGGACCCTTTTCCTGGAAGGTCAGATATTTTGACGGCACAGATGAGGAAGAATGGTTCAACCCTATTGCGAGCAATCCTGACTTCTGGGATGACGGGATCACGGATAAAATAACCGCTGATTACAAGGGGACTCAGGCACAGTTTTCTTACAGTCAGGAATATCTCCTTGTTACTGCAGGTTTTGATTGGGTGAATTATGAGACTAAAGATAGTAAATATAGCCCAAAGAATACTGAATATGACGATCCAGCTGGCTTCCTCCTTGCAAAGGCCAAGCTTCTTGACGAGAAGCTTATCCTCTCCGGCGGATTGAGGTATGATAGCTATGAGGTGAAGGTAAAAGGAGGTGAAGGAAGAACAGAAAAGGACAATTATGCCTGTCCCAGGGCGGGTATTGCGTATCTATTCACAGATTATTTAAAGTTGAGGGCAAACTATGGAGAGGCATTCAGGATGCCAACAGCACTCCAGTTGGCTGGTGATATGATGATGTGGGCGGCACATTATGTAGGTAATCCTGATCTGGATCCCGAAAAGAGCGATACCTATGAAGGGGGTCTCGATTTTTCCCTGGCTTCTTTCAACGCATCCCTTACCTATTTCCACACCGATTTCGAGGACAAGATTGAAAGCTATACAAAACCTAGTGGTGACACATCATACAGAAATCTTGGGAAGGCCGAGATAGAAGGCTTTGAAGGCGAATTCTCGTATGACATAGGAGCACATTTCGCTTGGGATTTTGAGGTAAAACCCTACGCCAGTTTTGTGTATCTTACGAAATACTGGGACAAGGAAGCGAAAGAGGATCTGCAGAATACATCAGATCGTAACATATCATATGGTATCAGAGCTTCTGGTATATATGGTTTCTCCGCCAACCTGAACTTTGCCTATACGGGAAAACAGGATATAATAGATTATGAAGGCGGCACCTATGAAACAATAACAAAAGATGGTTTCACGGTAGCAAACCTGACGATTAGCAAAAAGATTCTTGATAATGAGAAATACGGCGGACTTACGCTACGAGGTGAAATCCAAAATCTCTTTGAAAAGGATTATGAGTACGTCCAAGGTTATCCTATGCCGGGAAGAAGTTTTTTTCTGGGCCTGAGATATGCTTTGTAATTTAAATGGCAGGGAAGGAGTTTTCTATCCTAAGAAGGTATGCCTTCCCTGCCATGCCTTCCTGATGAGGCTTATTTACCTGTTTAGTCACTGCCGCTGCATACTCGTTCATGCATCAAAGCACACATTAAGAATGCTAAATATTTCTATTAATGATATCAATTTCAAACGAATATGAGCGAGTCATTTTGTAAAAGAGATGAGCAATAAAAAGTGACCGTGTTTTGATTGTTAGTGGCAGTCCTCATATTGATAGAAGGTGATTGAAAAATGAAACAGGTATGTGGCCATTTAAAAAGGGTTGAAGAAATGAACTTAGAAACAAAATGGCATGGCAGAATATTTACCATAGCACTAGTTGCTCTATTTACAATCATCTGGAATGCTGCTCCGGTATTTTCCTATCCGGTAAAGATTACAGATTCCATGGGAAACCTTATTGCTATCGAAAAGAGGCCTGAATGCGTAGTCTCTCTTGTGCCTTCCATCACCGAAATTATATTAAAGATCGGTGCGGGGAATGCTGTTAAGGCTGTCACTTATCACGACACCTATTCTCCGGAAATGTCTTCCAAAAAAATTGTAGGTGGATTCTTCTCACCATCAGTGATTGCCATAGAGAAGGTGGAGCCTGATGTTATTTTTGTGTTAAGACTTCATGAGAGAGTGAGAGAAAGATTCAGAGATGATGGATGCAAGATAATTGACCTTGAATCAGATTCCATTGCAGCCACTTGCAACAACATTCTTTTAGTGGGAAGGATTTTCAATAAGGAAAATGAAGCAGCTGGAATAGTCCATGACATCAAAAAGCAACTTCAGACCATTGCCAAGAAAGTAGCAAAGATACCTGATTCTAAAAGGAAAAGGGTCATCCGGCTCATGGGGCGTGATTCTGTAATGGTCCCTGGAGATGATTCCTTCCAAAATGAGATGATCAGGGCCGCAGGCGGTATTCCACCGGTACTGAGTAAAAAGGGAGATATCGTAGTTATTACAAAAGAAGAGTGGATGAAATTTAACCCGCAGGTTATTTACGGTTGTGGTAGTGACAGGAAAACCGCTAAAAATTTTTTCAATCGTCCTGGGTGGAAGGATGTAGATGCGGTAAAAACCGGGAAAATATTCTATTTTCCATGCGACCTTACCTGCAGGGTGGGTACCCATATCGGCTATTTTGTATCCTGGCTCGCATCAAGAATGTACACGAAAGAGTTTTCAATAAAAGCGAATCAGATCCTCGAAGAAAAGGTGTTCAAATCACGAAGGATCGATTTAAACCATGATTATATTAAAGACGCCCGGATTTTATACAGTCATATCCATGATTTTCAAAACAAAACCCTGGTTATCAATTTTAAGAAGCCATTATCCGTGGTCTCGACCCTTGAAGGACAGCGAAACAGGATAAAGTCGGTGGGCAATCATTACTCCCCTCCGCCCTGCTGGGGAATCGGCCACAAATCCGGCTTGAGTACTATAAAAAAACGGGTATATCAGGTTATTCACAAATCAGAAAGCACAACCAGCTTTCTTTTTACTGGCGTGGATATGGACAACCTGGCCATTACGTGTGAAAAATTCAGAGACATGGAGATTTGTGCTTTAGTAACGGCAGGCGTGAAGTCAAATGCGGTCAGGATGTCAGCCGATGAAGGAAGATTTTATGAGCCCGGAACCATTAATATCATCCTGTTGCCCAACATGAAACTCACTTCACGTGCTATGGCCAGGGCAATTATCAGTGCCACAGAGGCTAAAACTGCAGCGTTAATGAATTTGGATATTAGAAGCAGCTACTCTTCTTCGATGCATAGAGCCACCGGAACAGGAACGGATAATATTATCATTGTCCGAGGAACCGGAATTGAAATCGATAATGCAGGCGGCCATTCAAAGCTAGGAGAACTTATCGCTAGGGCAGTATATAAGGCTGTGCAGGAGGCCATTTATAAGCAAAATGGCATAGTTGCGCAACGTAATATTTTTCAACGCATTAATGAGAGAAAAATAAGCCTCTTTGAGTTGATCAACTTGGGGCAGTTAGTGGGCATGGATGACAGGAAGCTGGTCGGAGTATTAGAAGATATACTTCTTAATCCCCGATACGCCTCTTTTATTAAAGCATCCTTTGCAATTAGTGATGATTATGAAAAAGAGTTGATGACTGATTTAAGGGCTTATGATCTCTGGTGTAAACAGGTGGCAGAAGAAATTGCTGGTAAAAAGATTGCGGTCATGAAGGATATCCTTCAGGTTGAAAACATACCACCTGTGATCCGTATGGCACTTAACACGATATTTAATGGGCTTTACCATAAGGCTAACTAAACATAGGAAAATAGTATTTATAACTGAATGCATTTTATAATCTGCTCCAAATCGCAATAGGTCTCAAAGTGATCAGCCAGCCTGTCATACTGGTGAAAGCGGGCAAGTTGGCCATGTCTTGTAACCCTTTGTTTTAAGCCCTTTGTATTCCTGAGGTTATTAAGAAAATTGCCCCTAAAGCCAGGAGAATCAAATATTCCATGGACATAAGTGCCAACAATGCTATCTCCTTCCAGGGACCAGCCATCTTCCCAAGACCGGGTATTACCAGGTTCGTGTATCCTTAAAAAGGGCTTGCCCAGTCTCCTTATAATGGTGCTTTGGCCCATATGGATCTCATACCCGATCACTCGTGTTCTATTTATCAAACATGTGCCGGTCACCTTACGAACGATCTTTTTTTCCGCTAAAACAGTCTCCACGGGAAGAAGACCTAAGCCACGCACCTCTTTTCTGTTAGATTCTACTCCTAAGGGGTCCTTGATCCTCATCCCCAGAAGTTGATATCCACCGCAGATTCCCAGACATCTTCCCCCTTTTTTTATAAATTCTTTTATGGTCTTTTTCCATCCCGTTCGCTCCAGCCACAGGGCATCTTCCGCCACATTTTTCGTACCAGGCAAAACAAGAAGATCATAGCCATTTACCATTTCTCTGGGAAGAAAAAGAAAGTTCACTACCACGTCTGGTTCATGCGTAAGAATTTCCAAATCCGTGAAGTTAGAGATGCTGGGGAGTTTTAAAACCGCAATATTCACCGTGTTCTCTTTGATTGGGTTGAGCTTACGTTTATCCTCCTGGATCACAACTGAGTCCTCAGAGTCTATAAATATGTCGTTAAAAAAGGGTATCAGTCCCAAAACCGGCCTGCCCGCCTTTTTCTCAATATAGTCGATACCAGATTCAAAAAGCTGTGGATCCCCTCTAAATTTGTTGATCAGAAAACCTGAAATGAGGGCTCTTTCCTTTCTGGACATAAGCTTAAAGCTGCCAATGAGCTGGGCAAACACACCGCCTCTGTCGATATCTGCAACCAACAAGCACGATGCACCTACCTGCTGGGCAAGCGGAAGGTTCACCACGTCATTCTGCTTAAGGTTCATCTCACAGCAGCTCCCTGCCCCTTCCATAACAATAATATCGTAATCCCTGGCCAGGGTGTTGAAGGATTCCAGGACAATCTTTTTGAGCCTGGGCTTGAACTCATGGTAATTAATGGCCTCCATTTGTCCAAAGACCTTTCCTCTAAGGATTACCTGGGAGCCAAGATTAGATGAAGGTTTTAACAGAACTGGATTCATGTGAACTGAAGGAAGCACACCTGCTGCCTCAGCTTGAACTACCTGAGCCCTGCCAATCTCCCCACCCTCCACAGTTACAAAGGAATTGTTGGACATGTTCTGGGCCTTAAAAGGGGCAACCGTATACCCCATTCTTTTAAATATTCGGCAGAATGCTGTTGCAGCGATTGATTTTCCTACATCACTGCCGGTTCCAAGAAACATGACAGCTTTTGCCATTACCTTTTCATACCTCAAAAAACTTTTAACCCTTGACAGCAACCTATTTCTGTCGAGTATATGGAAAAGAGGATTAAGGGTCAAGGAGAGATAATTGAAATGGTAAAAGGTGGTAATCTTCTTGACTTCTATCTGTCGTTTTTCATACACTATCCGATGAAAAGTTCAGGCGCCTGTTTTAGGCTTGATAGGGAACCCCGTTTCAATCGGGGACGGGCCCGCCGCTGTGACCTCGCCCTTTTCTTTTTGAAAAGGGAACTCTTTTAGCCATTGTGTGCCACTGTTTCGATAGGTAGGGATTGGAAGGCCGCTAAAAGGGTGGGGAAGTCAGAAGACCTGCCTGAACTGGTAAACCTTCGCGGATTGGGGTTATATAGAAGATCTCGAGGATAAAAAAGGGAAATCCCTGGATCGATATTGTTGATTCAGGGATTTTTTATTGCTTAAATATCAGCCAAGGAAATGTAAGGCGATATTCAAGAGGATAGCAAGAAATTTAGTAGCAAGGAAAATAAATGTTTGCTAACAAAATATAATAGAATTAAAACAATGATACACACAATATCTATGGTAAGTTGCCATGAAAGAAATACTTTTTGTAATTGGTGGTTGTCGAAGCGGGAAAAGTAGTTTCGCCCTCGATTATGCGAATAAACAGTTTCGGAAGAAAATTTTTTTGGCTACCTCTCAGGCCCTGGATGATGAGATGGAAAGAAGAATCGCAAGGCACAGGAAGGATCGAGGTTCTGATTGGACCACCATAGAGGAACCGACAAAACTTACTGAAACCCTGGCATCTTTAAAAACCAATTGTGAAGTTGTTTTGATTGATTGCCTGACCATATGGATCAGCAACCTGTTAATGGATGGAGAAACAGAGGAACAGATTGTATCCCACACAGAGAACCTGACAGAAGTTATGAAAAAGATAGGCCAATCTATTGTAGTGGTATCCAACGAGGTAGGTTCAGGGATAGTGCCCGAAAATAAGATAGCCAGAATATATCGCGATATCGCCGGAATTGTGAACCAAAAGGTAGCTGTCTGTTCAGATACTGTGGTGCTGACTGTTGCAGGCATACCAAATGTAATAAAAGGCACGCTTAGATAGTATTCTAAGGCACTTTTAGTTTAGCTAATTTCATTGCTTTTTAAATAAAAAAAGATCTTTATATTATATGTCCTGCTTTGCATTTCGAGTTTAACGTTAAGGAAAAATCCCAAAATTAGAATTGCTGCCAGGAATCTATATTATTTACAATTAAAACCGAAGCAACAAAAAATGAATGTATCGGAAATAATCTCAGGCATAGAAGGAACAGACATAAATTTTATTGATCGTGCCAGGAAGCGCACAGCCAAATTGGCAATGCCACAAAGGGCGTTAGGAGAGCTTCATGTTATCGGAGAGAGACTTTGCGGAATACGAAGGACATTGAAACCTTCGGTTAAGGAAAAGGCCTTTCTGGTTGCAGCAGGTGATCATGGTATAGCAAGATCGAGTGTAAGCGCCTACCCTCAGGTTGTAACCGGTGAGATGGTGAAAACTTTCCTGAGAGGTGGAGCGGGGATCAATGCTCTCTCCCGACAAATTAAGGCTCGGGTTATAGTGATAGATGTAGGAATTATCCCTGATATACATCCACAAACCTCTGAAGGGGGCCGTTTGATTGTCAGAAAGGTAGCCAGAGGAACCGAAGATTTCAGTAAAGGGCCTGCCATGACCAAGGATCAGGCAGAGTATGCAATTATACAAGGATTTGAAGCAGCCAAAGAGCTTTTTAAGGAGGGAGTGGAACTTCTTGGCACCGGCGATATGGGAATTGGTAATACCTCACCGTCAAGTGCTATTGGTGCAGTTATAACTAGAGCGCCTGTGGAAAACATGACAGGCAGAGGCACAGGAATTGACAATAAGGGTCTTCAAAGAAAGTGTGAGACCATAAAAAGGGGCATCGAGATAAATAATCCGAAGCCAGAGGATTCCCTGGATGTGTTGTCAAAGGTAGGAGGTTTTGAAATAGGGGCTATTGCAGGCGCTATTTTGGCAGCAGCCTTTTTTAAGAGACCTGTTGTAGTCGACGGATTTATATCGGGCGCTGGCGCTCTTATAGCATATGGGTTTTGTCCTGCTGTCACTGACTACATGTTTGCAGGTCATCAGTCTGTGGAGCAGGGCCATAAAATCATGCTTGAATATTTAGGGCTTTCACCTATCTTGGATCTTGGCATGAGGTTGGGAGAAGGCACTGGAGCTGCACTATCTATGCATATAATCGAGGCAGCAGCCCTCATAATCAAAGAAGTTTTAACCTTTGAAGAAGCAGGAGTAAGTAAGGATATATAAATGAAGCATCTAGTTTCAGCATTACAGTTTCTGACTATCCTGCCATTAGGAAAGCCTCGCGACTTGAATGCCCTCAAAATAATACCTTACTTTCCTGTTGTTGGGTTGGTCATTGGGCTTCTGCTTGTGCTTGGCGATTATGTATTTTCAATGTTATGGCCAGATACCGTTGTCGTCTTTCTCGATATTTTACTTCTTGCTATCCTTTCAGGAGGGCTTCACCTGGATGGATTGGGAGATACGGCAGATGGCTTTTTAAGCCATAGGTCTCCTGAGCAGGTTTTGACTATCATGAGGGACAGCCGTATTGGTGTTATGGGATTGCTTGCTATTGTCTTTATATTGGCTATTAAATGGGCTGGAATTTATTCTTTAGAGAAACATAGGGCTTTGTATCTTTTTATAATACCGGCATATTCCCGGGGCGCCATGATGTTTGGCATTAAGTTTCTAAGGTATGGAAGGCTTCAAGGAGGAATAGGCACTGATTTTTTTTCAGATAAGACTCCCATGCATGTCTTATCTATTTTTCTTCTGCCCGTATGTATTTCATTGTGGTTGGGATTAAGGGCTATTTGGCTCAATAGCTTCTTCATTCTCATGACTACGCTCATCCTTTTTTACTACAGAAGACGTATGAATGGCATTACAGGAGACATGCTGGGTGCAATGGCCGAAATTGAGGAAGCAGGGCTGTTTTTGTTTGCATGCTTAGGAGTGAACCAATGATTAGAGGTCATGGCGGAAATATCTATAATCTCGCGCAGAACATTGGTTGCTCACCGAATGATATTATTGATATGAGCAACAATACAAACCCTCTCGGGCTTGCCCCTGGACTCCTTGACTATCTGAAAGAAAACCTTGCTGTGATTAATAACCATCCAGAGGTTGACAGCAAAACCCTTTTAAAGGCATTTGCAAGTCACCATAGAATAAAAGAAGATCGAGTCCTAACCGGGAACGGAACAACCCAGTTTATATATACCCTGCCTCTGACCCTTGAGACTAAAAAAGCCCTTATCGTGGGTCCTACCTATGCAGATTATGGTGATGCCTGCCAGATGTGCAGAATAGATTACGAATACATGATGGCAAGGGAGGCAGACCTGTTTCAGCCTGATATTATGGATATTAGAGCCTGTTTTGGAGACGTAGATACGGTCTTTATCTGCAATCCAAATAATCCGACAGGAAACCTGATTACAAGAGAGGATTTGCTAAAACTATGTGAAGCTTATCCCGGGATCCGGTTTTTGATAGATGAATCTTATTTACCCTTTACAGATAGATATAATGAAACAACTATGATCCAGACAGATCTTTCAAATGTCATGGTCCTTCACTCGTTCTCTAAAAGCTTTCGGATTCCGGGTTTGCGACTAGGCTTTTTGATTGCTTCACCGGAAATAATAGAACAATTCAGACGGTTTTACCAACCATGGTGTGTGAATAGTGTGGCTCAGATCGCTGGACTTTTTTTATTGGAGCATGTTTTGATTGACGATACTTTTCTTAAGGAGACGCAAGCATATATATCTAAAGAGAAACATCTGTTAATTGAAAGGCTTAAACATACAAAGGCCCTGAAACTTTTCCCGAGTATGACGTCGTTTGTCCTGATTAAGATCAAAGAGCGCTTTGATGCTGCACACCTCTGTTCAAAGATGGCTAAACATCGAGTTTTACTGCGCAATTGTAGCAATTTTATAGGTCTTTCTGATCGCTTTGTTCGGATTACCTTGAAAAGTTCAGACATCAATGCAATGGTTGCTAATAGAATTCAGGAAATCGTTGCCTAATATGGAAATTGCTCCTTTTTGGTACATGTTACCCTTAGCTTTTTTATTTGATATAATCTTGGGAGATCCACGATGGCTTCCCCATCCAATCAGATGGATAGGCAAATGGATTGAGGCATGGGAGCCATATTTTAAAAAACTGACCTTTAGTTTGATTTGCTCTGGGTACTTGTTTGCACTTACGCTTGTGTTTGGCACATTTGTGATAACATGGGGCACTCTTTATATTGCAAAGACTATTCACCCATACTTTTATATAATCATGCAGATTGTGCTTGTTTATTATACATTGTCAGTTAAATCTTTACGGTCAGCAGCTATGGATATTTATAAGACATTGAAATCTGGCAAACTCCAAGAGGCAAAATATAAATTATCTTACATAGTTGGACGGGATGTGGAATCCCTTGATGAGCGTGCTGTGATGAGGGGCACAGTGGAAAGTGTTGCGGAAAACCTGGTCGACGGTGTTGTATCACCTTTGTTTTTTGCCACACTTGGGGGCGCTCCTTTAGCTATGACCTATAAAATGATTAATACCCTTGATTCAATGATTGGCTACAAGAATGAAGAGTATCGAGAATTCGGAAGGTGTTCGGCGCGCCTGGACGATGTCGCAAATTTTATACCTGCCCGACTGTCTGTTCCGATTATAACACTGGCGACCATTATAATTAAAGGCGCTTGGCGAGAAGCCTTTATAACAGCAATAAAGGAAGGGAGAAACCACCATAGTCCAAATGCAGGGTTCCCGGAAGCAGCCTTTGCAGGGGAATTGGGCGTCACACTGGGTGGCCCCAATTATTACAGAGGAAATGTTGTTGATAAGCCATACATAGGCTCCCATCTTGGGCATATTGACGTAGAACATATCAGACATGCCTGTCATCTTATGGTCGTCTCCGCAATGCTTTGCTTAATTTTATGTTGGGGTTGTATGATTCTATTTAGGGTATTTATTTAACAGTGTCTACAAAAGTAATCTTAATCAGACATGGGGAAACAGACTGGAGTTACCAGAAAAAATATTGTGGTTTTAGTGATATAGATTTAAATGAGAAAGGTAGGCAGCAGGCGAGGGAACTTCATAAAAGGCTAAATAAAGAAAAAATCAATGAAGTTTATTCAAGCGATATGAAAAGAACAATTCAATTTGCTGAGATAGTTTTCAAAGATGTGCCAATAAAAGAAATGGCAGGGCTTAGGGAATTGAATTTTGGAATATTTGAAGGTTTGACATATCAAGATCTTATGAAAAAATATCCCCAGACGTATGGAAAATGGTTAGAAAATCCTCTCAATATTGCTGTTCCTCAAGGTGAAAGTTTGCATAGTATGGCACAAAGGGTGAGAAAGGCATTAAGAAGAATTGTATCTCACAACAGCAATAACACAGTTGCCGTTTTTACCCATGGAGGCCCCATTAAAGTAATTGCGTGTGATATCTTAAAATTAGGACTGCAAGGAATCTGGAAGATAGAGGAAGAGTTAGCGAGTATAAGTATAATTGAATTTATTGAAGGAAGGGGAAAAATTCACGTACTAAATGATATCTCGTATTTAAATTAGGCAGCATTATATTTATCCTTTAAAACGGGATTGAGTCGACGGATGTTATATCGAACATAATAATCATGGTATAGAAAAATTCACAGATGCATGAATATGTATGATAAGGCAAACAGAATAATCTTTCTGGTTCCTTCGAGCACAGAAATGCTTTTCTTTTTTGAGAGAACTTTCTCACTAGCACTACCTTAGTTTGATTATCTGTGTATTTTTTCTACGGGCTGAATGACCTGCATCGTTTCCCCTTATTATACAATTAATGCCGATAAAGCCTTCTTCGAAGCCTTCTTAGAGAGACAATATACAGAAAAGCGTATTTGATTGCTTTATGAGAATTGTTTCTCTATTGACTTTATGTTGGATGTCCATTATAGTTTACTACAATATCTTGTGGAAAATGTAGTAGGGACTAATACCTGAAAAACCTGTTTCCTTCATCGGCTGCGATTAACCTCACCTTAGAAGATAACTTGACAGGAAAGAAGCACGTGCTTCATTTATCAGAGGTTGCCGTAAAAAATCCTTAGAAGAAATAAAACAAAAAAATAACCTCTTTGATTTCACGATATTCTGTGCCTGCCTGTGCTCAGAATGTTGATGGGATCGAGAGATATGCAGTGTTTATAAAGTCAGCACATGTCAGATAAGGACATAAATGGAGAGATGAGCCTATGTTTACTGAGATAGAAAAAAGAGATGGCACGATAGTGATTTTTGAGGCCGAAAAGATTACAAATGCTGTTATTAAAGCTGGAAAGGCAACAGGGGAGTTGAATGAGAAGGTTGCTAAAAGGCTTACCATCAAGATTTTAAATTTAGCTAGTCAGGTAATTGGGGAGGAGCCCCCAACAGTTGAAGAAATTCAGGACATTGTAGAGGAGGTGTTACTTTCCTCTACGTATCGTAAAACCGCTAAGGCCTATATTATCTATAGAGAACAGCATGCAAGAATAAGAGAAATAACTGATAAAGCGAGCGTTGCATTGGTGGACCAATATTTAAATAAGACAGACTGGAGGGTTAATGAGAATAGTAATATGGCATTCTCTCTACAGGGATTAAATAACTATGTTTCCTCAGAGATTAGCAAAGTCTATTGGTTAAATGAAATTTATTCTCCACAGATCAGAGAAGCGCACATACACGGTGATTACCATATCCATGATTTAAACATTCTCTCTGTTTACTGTGTTGGGTGGGACCTGTATGACTTGTTGGTAGAAGGATTCAGAGGGGTGTGGGGGAAAGTAGAAAGCGGGCCTGCCAGACACCTGAGGAGTGCATTGGGACAGATTGTAAATTTCTTTTATACGCTTCAAGGAGAGGCGGCAGGTGCTCAGGCATTCTCTAATTTCGACACTCTGTTAGCACCTTTCATACGATTTGACAGATTAAACTATGTTGGGATAAAGCAGGCATTGCAGGAGTTTATTTTTAATATTAATGTGCCCACAAGGGTTGGATTTCAGACTCCTTTTACGAATGTTACACTTGACCTCACCGTACCTAAATACTATGCAGATCAAGGTGTTATTATTGGAGGAGAGGCACAGGATGTTACCTATAGGGATTTTCAGGAAGAAATAGATCTATTTAACAAGGCCTTTTTAGAGGTTATGGCAGAGGGAGATGCCGGAGGCAGAGTTTTTACTTTTCCCATCCCGACATACAACATTACCAAGGAATTTGATTGGGAGAATCCTGTTCTGAGTAATCTGTGGGAGATGACGGCCAAGTATGGGATTCCTTATTTTTCTAATTTTGTAAATTCAGACATGAACCCAGAGGACGCGAGAAGTATGTGTTGCAGATTGAGAATAGATAATCGTGAATTAGAAAAGAGAGGAGGCGGACTTTTTGGCTCAAATCCTTTGACTGGCTCGATAGGTGTTGTAACAATTAATATGTCGCGAATAGGGTATCTTAGTGCCAACGAGAACGAATTTTTTAGCAAACTTAAAGATTTAATGATCCTGGCTAAAGAGAGTTTAGAGATAAAGAGAAAAATTCTAGAGAGATTCACAGACGGGGGCCTTTACCCTTACATCAAATATTATTTAAGAAGCGTAAAGAAGCGGTTCAATGAATATTGGAAGAATCATTTTTCAACTATCGGGCTTGTTGGAATGAATGAGGCCTGTGAAAACTTTCTTGGCAAGACTATTGGCGATCAAGAGGGGAAGGAATTTGCTATAAAAGTTTTAGATTTTATGAGGGAGGTCTTACTAGGTTTTCAAAGTGAGACAGGAAATAATTATAATCTTGAAGCTACACCTGCTGAGGGAACTTCATACAGTCTGGCAAAGATTGATAAGGAAAGATATCCTGACATACTATCTGCAGGCAACGGCGACAGCGATCAATGTTACTATACCAATTCTACTCATCTACCAGTTGACTTCACTGATGATGTTTTCGATGCCCTGGATTTGCAGGATAGTATTCAACAAAAATATACCGGAGGAACGGTATTTCATATTTATGCAGGCGAGCGGGTTTCCAACTCTGGTAGCATTAAATCATTGGTGCGAACAGTATGCGAAAATTATCACCTTCCTTATTTTACCTTTTCCCCTACGTTTAGTGTCTGTCCTGTTCATGGATATTTAAACGGAGAGCAGAGTGTATGCCCGAAATGTGGCAGAGAATGTGAGGTCTATTCCCGAGTGGTCGGTTATCTACGGCCATTGAAACAGTGGAACAAGGGAAAGCAAGAGGAATTTCAAGAGAGAAAGATGTTTAAGGTTTAGGTATTGTCAGTTGTCCATTATCCGTGGTTAATGGCAAAATATAACAACTTTTTCTAACTCTTGTCATCTTAAAGTAAATCAACTACGGACTACGGACAATACGATATTTAAGGTTTGAGACATGATTATAGGGGGATTTCAAAAATTTTCCCTAATCGATTATCCAGATAAAATTTGTGCTATTGTCTTTACTCAGGGGTGTAATTT
>JGI10211J34971_10001633_pt1 | contig 18422 bp, 12 predicted proteins | sample Etolagsediment_FD_34971 | JGI IMG/M metagenome (IMG submission 34971)
AAAGATACTAAAAAAAAAATAACATCTAAAAAATAAAAACACTATATAAATTTATAATTAGTTAATCAAAAAAAAAATTTACTATTTATCATTAAATAAATAGTAAGATTATCATTCAAAATTAATATAAGTTAAAGCTTGGTTGATAATTTTGTATTTGAAGATCATTGGGTGATATTATTTCATCTACTTGAAAAAAATCTTTAGGAATAAATCCATCTTGTTGATCATTCATTGATACTTTATCAATAAAAATTTTACTTACTTTTAAAATATGAGCATTTAATAATTGATGAAGTAATGTAATTGATTTTTTAAATTTTTCATAAGTAATACTGGAAGTTTGAATGGAATATATAGATGACGTTAATTCATTTAATGCTCTTTTCTTTTGCGTTATCATGGATTGATAATTTTCGTAAAAATTATGACTTATATTTGATGATTCAAAGCTTATTTTTAATACACCATTTATATGTTGTAAACAACTAGAATAAGATTGAATATTTTCTTGTGTATATTCTCTTAAATTATACATTAATGAAGTTATATATGGATCATAATATAAAAAGGATTTTTTTAATTGATGTCCATTTTCACCTTCAAAATTTAAAATATCTCCTTTAATTGTTTTTATTCCATTAAACATAATATTATTTAAAAATCTCAATTCATCTTTTTTTGTTCTAGTAAATTTAATAAAACTAACATAATCATGATTGGACAACATATAAATTAAGAGCACACATATAAGAAAAATAAATATTTCATTTACACGAATATTTCTTCCTCGAAATAATGCATAGATTATGATAGTTAGGAAAAAGTAAAATAATAAATTATTATTTGGTACACTACTGATTACTTTATATGGGTTGGTTAAAAATTCATCTTTATTTTCAATGAATTTACTTATATGATTACTTGCATTATCAGAATTTGTTAGAAATCTATCTAAGATAATGTCTGTCATATTTAATAATTATATATTTTTTTCTCAATATAAATATATAATGAATATATATTTAAAAAAAAATATTAGAAAAATTCATCATAATGGAAAAGAAAAGATAGAATTTGATATATATAAGAAAAATTATCAAAAAGAAACAATGGTTCGCGGAAACATAAATTCCAATGGTCGCGTTCATATTCATAATTATAAAGAACGTTCTGTTGCTCCTAAATCAAAAGTATATACTATTAATATGAATCAAATAAAAAATATATTACACCCAAAAAATGCTAAATTTTCTTTAAATCATTATCCAATTATGAAAAAAGAAAACATTAAACAAAAAGAAAATAAGGAAAATATTAAAAAAATAATGATGAAAAACACGAAAAAAGAAATAAAAAATGAAAAGAAAAAAGACGATAAAAAAGATGGTAAAAAAGATAAAAAAATAAATGAAAAAATAAATAAAATAAGGAAAATGATGCTTAGGCCAAAAATAAATAAAAAGTCTTTAGATAAAACAGTTCCTTCATTAAAGAAAACTGATATAAAATCTAAAATAAAAAGTATAGATAATATTGATAAAAGTAATATAGGAAGTATCAAAAAACGTTTAACGAAAAATACAAAAAAAACAACAACAAAAGATAGTAGTAAAAATTCTGTTAAAAAAATAAAAAAAATAAATGAAAAATTATCAAATAAAAAAAAGAAAAATACTAAAAAACTAAATAAAAGTTTAACTAAAAGTTCAACTAAAAGTTCAACGAAACGTTCAACAAAAAGTTCAACAAAAAGTTCAACAAAAAAATTAAAATAAAATAAAACTATATAACGAAATTAAAAAATTTATTTAATTTTCTAAAATTAATATCTATTTTTAGTATAGATATATAATACATGAAAAAAATAATAAATCATGATAAATTAAAATTACTATTTTTAAATATACTAGTATTTAGTATTTTATATGCACTTTTAGATGATTCACATTTTAATGGAATCAATATTATTGAAGATAAATTAGAAGATAAAATTTTATCCAAAGAAGTAGATAAAAAAGTACAAGAATTTGAGGAGTTTAGCATAAAAAATAATGAAACAGATGTAGCTTCTAAAGAAAAAATAAAAAAAGTTGAAAAAGAAATAGAATCCAAAAAAAAAATAGCTCCTTTTTATGTCACCTATTTCGATCGACTTTATTTTTCTATTATAACTGCTTGTTTATTAGGATATGGTGATGTCTATCCATTTTCTATATATTGTAAGTCACTTACCATGATTCAAGCATTGATTACCGTTTCTATTATTGTATATTAATTTTATATTATTTTTATTACTTCAATTATGTACTGTATATTACTTAATTTATTTAGTATTGAATAAATATATTTATGTTTCATTTTTTTTAACATAAATATTTTGTAGATTTAAAAAAATGATTTAAATTTATTTAATTACATATAAATAGTCTTAAATAGTATTTACTAGAAAAGTATCTAACATGACCGAACAAAATATTTTTTCTATTCGAACACAAAGTGATCAAAAAATTCAATGGGGAAATTTAAATCGTAATCACGATGATGACCCAATTATTAGTGAATTAGTAAATATTGCTGTTCATAATAACGTAAAGGAATCTATGATTCACTTGAAATTTGATGATTTAATTATTCAAGAATTCAATCAATTTTTAAAAAAAAATAAATTACCTATCTATATACCAATTGAAGAACTAAAGAAATGTAAAATTACTGTATCTTCTTCTACTGGTTCTATTGAGGCAGGAAAAAAGAAAAAGAAAGAAAAAGTAGTTAAATTATCAAACAAAGATAAAATTAAACTTCAAATTGAACAAGATAATAAGAAAAAAGACATTCAACAAATTTTGAATTATTTAAAAATTAAGGATTTTTATCCAATTAAAAAAAAGAATCCTTTAGACTGTTATATTAACATTATTCACTGGACACTATATAGTATTCAAAACCATGATAATATACCACTTTTTATACTATACGATTGTGTGATTTCATTAAGTAGGATGAATGATGAATATAATCATTTTTTAGACCAACAAATTCAACAAGAAAACTTAAGTATCATTAAAAATATTGAAAAAATTATTAAAAATAAGGATACTAGTTATATGATGAATTTAATCAAACTATATCCATCCTTAATTAATGCGTGCTACTGGGATAATAATAAACCCCAAGCAATTCATCTTTATGATGAACAACATCAATTATTGGATACAGTGATGCGTCATCTAAATGAAAATTTGCCGTTGTTATTATTTTACTGGGTTCCTCCAGCAAACGGAAAAACTCTTATTTGTAATATTTTAGCAAAGCTTATTAGCAAATATAATTACGAAAATAGAAAATATAAAGACTTTCGAAGAAAATCAATTTTATATATTTGCTATAATGATATTGTTCGTAATAGTGTATCACAATTATGTACAACACATAACGTCGATATTAAATTTTGGTTTGCTAATTATCATAAGGACATGTACAAAGACTATAATATTGTTGACTTTCGTCCTTACAAAAATTGTTTTCCTGATTGGAGAAAACCCATTTCTGCTAACGTCGCCAAGCGCGATAAGAAAAATGAGGATTTACTTTTTAGTCCAAATGTTCGCGAACAGTGGAATGAATATTTACAACGTACACGACTTCATAAAGATCGAGAAAATAAAGGAGATCTAAATGAAGTTCAGCTTGAAAATGCGGATAATATACCAGAAATGGTGATTGCTGATCTTGCTTCTGCTGAAGTTTTACTCAAAGAATTTCCTGACTTATTTATTCCCTATTTTGATGAAGCGTTTGCTGCATCTGATGAAATGATTACCGCAGAAATTATGAAAGCTTTACCAAGTATTTCTATTTTAGTTTCTGCTACTTTAGCTTATCCGGAAGAAATTCCTCATTCTGTTCAGAATTTTAAAACACAACATTCGATTGAAAATGATGATTTTATTGTTCTTATTAAAAATGATATTCAATTAATTAACTGTGATTTTATTAGCCCGGATGGAGATATTATTAGTCCACATCACCATGTGAATAGCGTAGTTGAATTAACAACTTTTATGGGTCAACTTACTAAGTATCCCATTATTCAAAGAGGATATTCTAATATTATCGTATATGAGATGTATAAACGTCTGGAATCAATTTTACCAAGTGAAATGAAAATAAAACATAAATTTCCCAATTTAGGTACGATTACTAATTCTAACTTGCGATCATATGGTATTGAACTTATTGATTTTGTCTCTCAATCACAAGATGAAGAGATTTTTACAAAAATTAAAATGATCAATATTCCAATGATACAAGATAATAGTATTGAAAATATGATGACTAAAAACTCTTATTTTTATCAAGATAAGAATACTCTTCATGTATCGAATGTAGATTCCTTTATGAATTATGTTTCTGAAATGACTCATGAATTACTTCATAATTCTCCGAAATTGAAAAATCTGATTTCTACTTATGAAAAAACAAAGCAAGATATTTTGAAAAAAATTGAAAGTTTTGAAAAAAATAACAAAAATGATAAGCATTTTTCAGATATTCAAAATTGTCAAGAACAACTCCAAGAGTTAAAAATCAATTACTCAGAAGAATTTATTTGGAATTCTTATTCATATTTGAAGAAATTTAACAGTCAAAATAAAATTTCTAATTACAATAAACCATTGGTTGATATTAATGTCATACAAAATTTGGATGATATTACGGCTAAATTATTTATGAGTCATATTGGGGTATATAATCAAGTAAATATGAATTTATTTGAAATGGATACTTTTTTGGCTTACAAAGATAAGTTTAAATTTATTATGTCAGATCCATCTATTATATTTGGAACAAATATTAATATTACATTAATTGATATTCACGAAAATTTAAGACCTATTTTAACACGAAACAAAATGTATCAAATGATTGGAAGAGCAGGAAGAATTGGAAAAAGTTCAAGTGCTTCTGTTATTTTTAGATCATGGGATCTATTTCAGATTATTATTCATGATGAAGATGAGAATATTGAAGCACAACAAATTGAAGCTAATATCCAAAAGATTATGTAAATACTTTATTATTAATTTTATAAACATTATTTTATTGATTACTTATTTTAATATTATTTAATATATTATATATAATACATTATATATAATATATTAAATAATATTATCATATTTTTAGTCAGCTTCTAAAATTTTATTTATAAGAAACTTCGTAGTTTATATTTTATTTATTTTTTCTTTCTAAAAATAAATATGAATAAGTATTCTTTAAAAGATATTACACTTGTTAATAAAAATAAAGAATCTAACAAAGTATTAAAACTTGAAAATAAAAAACAAAAGTTTATTTTATATATTCCGGTAAATCATGAGGAAAATGAAAAAAATGAACATTTTGAAAAACTTATTTTTGATAATGCAATTGAGATTACATCGAAAAAAAAAGTAGAACAATTAAAATTAAATATTGTGGAAAAAGATGATAAATATACTATTCAAATAAAAGATACAGACTTATATTATTTAAAATCAGAGAAAACTATTACAAATGATTCAAATTATAAATTAATTATGAGCGACGGATCTTTGTATGATCCTAAAAATGAATTAGATGAGGAAAACGAAGTAGTAAATAGTAATGTTGATAAAAATAAAGAAGAAATAACGGAAAATAATCATCAAAATGATGTACCTAATGATGAAGAAAAAAAAGAAATATTAGATACTCAATCTATATTATCTAATTTAAAAAGTTGCTCTTTAGATGATGAAATAGAACCTATACATAAACCAAAACGCAATACTAGGAAAAAAATTAAAAAAATAGCAGAACCTATAGAATTAACAGATAATAATAAAGGAGAAGATGATAAACATACTTTAAAAAATACTGGAGAAATAGATCAAATAAATAGTGAAAAAGAAAATCTTACAGTGGAAGATAAACAAATTGATGTATTGAAGGAAGATAATATAATAAGTTATGAAAATATAGATCATAATTTAAAAGAAAATGAAAAAATAGAGGAAGAAATTATAAATAAAGAAGATGATACACAAATAGAACAACAAAATTTGAATGATACTGAAGTATGTGAAACACAACAAAGCGATGCTGAAGTATGTGGAACACAACAAAGTGATGCTGAAGTATGTGAAACACAACAAAGCGATGCTGAAGTATGTGGAACACAACAAAGTGATGCTGAAGTATGTGAAACACAACAAAGCGAAGATGCTGTATGTGGAACACAACAAAGCGATGCTGAAGTATGTGAAACACAACAAAGCGAAGCTGAAGTATGTGAAACACAACAAAACGATGCTGAAGTATGTGAAACACAACAAAGCGAAGCTGAAGTATGTGAAACACAACAAAGCGATGCTGAAGTATGTGAAACACAACAAAGCGATGCTGAAGAAATAATAGAAAAAAATATAGAGAATGAAAATTTGAAACAAGAAAAAGTGGAAGTAGAAATTAGTCCAAGCAAAATTAAAGAAAGTAAAGATGAAGAACATATAGAGGAAAAAAATGTTGAAACAAAAGAAGAACCTATATTAGTAGAAAATAATTCTTATTTTATAAAAACAGAAGATAAAAAAGATTCACATGTTCTTTCTCAAAAAAAGAAAGAAAAACCAATAAAGACAAAAAAACAAATTAAAGAAAATAAACAAAAAAATAACAATCAACAAGAAAATATTTTTACCGTTCCAACAGATAATAATCAAATAGATCAAAATAATAATACAGAAAAAGACATTGAAGCAAAAAATAATCAAGAACATACACAAGATAATACAACATCAATTCTTAAGATTGAAAAATTAGATCATACAACTTTAGAAGAAAATAAAGAAATATTGGGCAAAAATAATGAAGAAAAAAAAGATATTTCTGTAAATAAAAATATTTATACGGAAATTGAAAAAATTAATGTAGAATCAATTGATCAAGATTTATTTAGTCTAGATAAAATTCTCAATGACTTTAATCAATATTTTACTTCACAATCAATTCATGAAGATCAGCTCAAAAAAGAAAATGATGATGTTAATAAAAATGTTAATAATAATGTTAATAATGTTAATAATAATGTTGATAATGTTAATAATAATGTTAATAATAAAATAAAACATAAAAAATCAGTTTCTTTTCATAACGAAGATTTAGAAGATATTCAAAATGAAATAAAAAAGAACGAGATAAAAATAGAAATGCTTAATAACACTTTACAAGTTTCTATTATGAAAAAAAATATTCTATTTAACCAACAATCCTTTACTATATCTTATACAAATTTAAAACAATCCAGAATTAATATTCAAAACTTATTTCAAAGTGTCATTGAAAAAGAAAATAGAATTAATCAAAAAAATATTTCCTTACAATTACAATCGGGAAATAGTAGTTATTTAGTGTTATATCTAGAAAATCCATATTTATTAAATAAGATTGATCATAGTTTAATTATAACCAATTTAAAAAATAGAAAATCTATACAAGTTAATAATCATCAATATTTATTATTAAGTAATTGTACATTTTATTTAACTGAAAACTGTTCCTTATTAATTCCTTTAATGATAAAACAAGAAATGAATGAACAATCAGGAAAAATGAGTCATCATTTTTTACCATATATTTAAAATAATAGTACTAAAATATTAATATTATATAATAGTATATTAGTATTAATAAAATGATAGATATTCGTGTATGGCAAGTAGTGACCTGGCAAATATTTCATAAATTAGCATTACATTTTAAAGAAGAAAACCGAGAACATATTCATGCATTTTTTGAAGCATTTAAAACAATTATTCCGTGCAGTATTTGTCGAGATCATTACGCTTTGAATATAAGAAAATATAATTTAAATACTGAACAAAACTTATTTCAAATGACTGTTCAATTACATAATAGTGTTAATAGAATGCATAATAAAAAACCATGGAGTGTAGAAAAAGCCAGAAATCATTATAATTCAATTAGACTTAATAAAAATATGATTAAATTATTTTTTATGAATTATATATTCTATAATTTTAAAAAAGGTCCTAATAAGACAGAACAATTATTTACGATGACNAAAGCATTTGTTCATTTAGTTCCTCAAAATCATTTACAAACGAAATTAGTTGAATTTAAAAATAAGTTTCCAATGAATAGAGAAACTTTTAGAAAATGGGTCTATACAATGTTGTTAATTGTGAATAAAGAAATTTAAATATTTTTCATCAGTTTATTGTTAATAATTAATATATTATTTATTATTAATATGTTATTATTTTGTTTCTTAACATATACAGATATAGAATCTGTTGGTATTTGGAATTCTTTTTTTCAACAAATTCCTACCACAAAATATAAAGTATTTATTCATCCAAAATATAATATATATCCTGATAAATACACATTTCCAGTACATGTTGTACAAAAAAAGGTTCATACTATTTCCAAGTCACATATTAGCATTGTAAGCGCAACTTTACAATTATTAAAAGAAGCATTTAAACAATCTGAAGGAATCGGAACCCATTTTTTCTTTTTAACACAGCACTGTATTCCTTTATATCCATTTTATTTTTATGAAAAAATGCTTTCTAATTTAAATAGATCTTTGGTATCTTGTTTACAATCTATTTCTAAAGAACGATACTTTCAATTACATCCAAACATGCATCAATTTTTAACACATTCTCAATTTGTAAAACAACAACCTAATATGATATTAATAAAAGAAGATGTAGAGTTATTAATCAATCACGATTTTCGACAATATTTTCAAAAAATGACATGTCCTGATGAACATTATTTTATTAATGTTTTGTTATATATTTTTAAACGTAATATTATTAAACAACAAACACATTTTTGTAATTTTAATATTCATCGGACACAAGCACTTAATTTTAATCAAATAGTAGTAGATCAAAATTTTATTAAACAAATACGAGAAAAAGGATTTCTATTTTTACGTAAAGTTTCTATAAAATATCTTCCAAAAGTTATTGAAGAATATATATTAGATTTTTGAAATATATCAAATATATGATCCATTATAATTATTTTTCAGATGAGATAATATCATGAATTTCGAGTAGACGATTGTATTTTTCAATACGTTCTCCGCGACATAATCCTCCAATTTTAACATATTGAGCACCAATTCCAACTGCAATATCAATTATAAAAGCATGATTTGTTTCTCCGGAACGATGAGAAACAATAACTACTTTATCATTATGTAGCATTCTATTAGCACTCATAATAGATTCAGAAATAGTGCCAATTTGATTTACTTTTAATAATAAACTATTTGCCCAGTTATGTTTTAATCCTTCTTCCACGTATGCTATATTTGAACAATATAAATCATCTCCTACAATGTGGATTGGACGATCACGTTTTTGATTTGCTTTACTAAATTGTATCCAATGCTCATAATCTTCTTCGTCAAATGGATCTTCTATACTTCGTATAAAAGGGAATTTATTCAATAAAGTATCATAATATTGAACTAGCTCTTTTCCATTTAAAAATAAATTATCTTCAATTTCATATAATTTTGTAGTTTGATCATAAAATTCACTAGAAGCACAATCAAGAGCTACAAATACATCTTCATTTGGTACAAGTCCTGCATTTTCAATTGAATTTTCTAATAATGTTAATGCTTGTTTATTTGTTTGAATTCCACAAGGAACAAATCCTCCTTCATCGCCTAAATTTGTTGATTCCTTTCCATATTGGACAATTAATGCTTTTTTTAATTGAACAGTCACATCGTATAAAATTTGTATTTGTTTATCAATACTATAGCTTTCTTTTGGAAAAATCATGAATTCTTGAATTTGTAATCCACCCGATCCATGTTTCCCTCCATTTAATACATTTGCTAAAGGAGTTGGAATAAACAATGGTTTTTTATTTTTAGACATTTCTTGAATATATTGAAATTTTTCTACTTGTTTTAAGTTTGAAATAACATCTAACATACAGAATGATAAAGCCGTAGTTGTATTTCCTCCAATATTTGTTTTATTTGATGAATTATCTAATTTAATTACTTGTTGATCAATATTTTCTAAATCATGTAAATTATCTTCCTTTAAAAGTAAATGATTATTTAAATAAGAAACATGATTTATTGCTTTAAGTACCGATTTTCCATTAAATAATTTCTTGTCTTGATCACGCATTTCATAAGCTTCTTTGGAACCACAAGATGCTCCACTTGGACTTGAACCACGACCAATAATTTTATTTTGATCATTTTTACATAAGATTTCGACCGTAGGATTGCCACGACTATCTAATATTTGACGACCAACTAATTGATGATTATTTAAATACACATAATCTAATTCTTGAATATTTAGTTTGAGCAAATGACCAGTAGGAATTTCACATGTTTCAATTGTTTTCTCATCTTTTATTTTTAAATGGACTAACAAAGCCCTGATACTATTTCCGTGAGCAACAATTAAAACATTCTTATGTTGTGCTTTTGGATTAATATAAGTATCAAAATAATTACCAACACGTGCTTTTACCTCACATAAACTTTCACCATCGTTAGGTTTATAATAATAGGAACGTCTTAACTCTTTCACAAAATCTTCGCCCTTTTCTTCTTTAATTTGTGTTTTATTTTGTCCAGTAAATTCTCCATAATGACGTTCATTTAGATCTTTATGTTGTAATGTTATAAGATTTTCGTTATTCATTTCATTTTCAATAATTTCTGCTGTTTGAATGGTTCTTTTTAAATCACTTGTAAAAATATAATCTATATTTAATTTTTTAGCAATTTGAGCAACATTCATTGCTTCTTTTTTTCCGTTTTCATTTAAATCTACATCTGTCCAACCAGTAAATTTATTTTCAAAATTCCATACAGATTGTCCATGGCGCAGTAAGTAAATCATTTTATATATGTTTTAATTTATTTTTTATTTTTGTATTATAAACATATTATCATAAAAATAAAAATTAATGTAGAAAATAAAAAAAATATTTTCTATAATAGTAAGATTAATTTAATATATTATTTTTTTATCTAAGTGAATTTTAAATAATATCATGGATTTAATTAAACAACAATCTTTATTTTTAAATTATGACTGGAAAGAATATTTTAAAAAATATAGCGATTTAGAGAAAAATGGTATCAATACTGAACATAAAGCATTTGAACATTATTTAAAAAAAGGTAGGGAAGAAAAAAGAGAAATTTATCATAAAAAATCAAAGCAATTTGTATTGGAAGAAGTAGATGAAGATCTTTTTAATGATTATCATTGGAAACATTATTTAAATTATTATAATGATCTTTATAAACATGGAATAAAAACTGAGTTTGATGCTTATAATCATTATAAAAATTATGGAAAAAAAGAAAATAGACTTATACACTTACAATCAGCCATTGAATATAATAATTATGAAGAAAAAATTAATGAAGAAAAAGATAAAAAGTTAATGGATTATGAAAAAAATATAAGTAAATTAAAAATTCATATTGATAATAATATTACTGAAGAATTATATAAAAAAAATAACATTTTTTCATGTATGAAATTAAAACTAACTTCTCTATTAGAAAGTAAATATATAATAAGTAATAAATTTCCATTTGGAAGTTTAAGTTTTCCTGAAATTGAAGAAAATATAAATCATTATAAAAATGTAAAAAAATATGTGATTATTTTTCTTATTTCACATGCTACTGAACCCTTACAATTATCAAAAAATATCATTCTTTTTCGTACAAGTTTAAATAAATCACAAAAACAAAGTAATGAATATGTTCTACCTTATGTATGGGAAAAAATAAATAAACAATTCTTTATTTTCAAGAAAACAAAAAAACCAGTGGTTAGTTTTTGCGGTCAAATGAATAAATATCGGGAAAAATTAATTCAACAATTACGGAAAAATAATGCTATTCAATGTAATTTTATTATTCGAGAAAAATACTGGGGAGGAAAACCGAATGATCCTGTGCTTCTAGATGAATTTACTAATAATATAACACATTCACATTTTGTAGTATGCTGCAGAGGCCGAGGAAATTATTCAATGCGGTTTTATCAGACTTTATCAGCAGGTAGAATTCCTATTCTAATAAATACAGATATAGAATTACCTTTTGAAAAGGAAATTGACTGGACATCATTTGTAGTTATAGGAGAAAATGAGGAAGAAGTAATTAAAAAAGTATTAAATTGGTATGAATATAAAAATATTGAAGAAATTCAGAAAAAATGTAAATATATTTATGATCATTTTATTGATAAAGATATTTATTTTAATAAAGTTTTAAATGATATTTCTATGAATAAAATAAAATAAAAATTATAAAAACAATAATAGTCATAATTATAAGAATTATATAAATATATGTTCATATATTATTCATATAATTAAATAGAATGAGGTGTAATAAATATTAAATAAAATTTATACATATTGATTTAATCAAGTAAAGTTGCAGCATCTGGATCATCAATTACATCTTCTTCAAAATCATCCCCTAATAAATTAATATCATCGTCATCAATGATATTTTCTACTTTTTCTTTTAAGGAATGTTTTTTATCTTCAAGTTCATTAGAAACTTTTTCTTTATTTAATGCTTGAAACCATTGTTTAATATTAGCATTTCCATTTTTTTTATTTGTTTGATCCCGAACAATGTCTTCAATAATGGATTCTGGTCGATTCATTACTAATTCAAATATTTGATACACAGGTTTCTGAATTTGGTTCGTTAAATAATAATTATAATCTATTTTTAATTTTTGTTCAGTAATATATTGTGGATGTTCAATTGTATCACCTTGTATTAATTTTGTCGATAAAGGTTTTTTACATTTATCATGATGAATTACTTTATATTTATCTTTACGCATATTATGTTTTACATTACATTTTTTACAATAATAACCAAAGCATGTAGAACAATATTCTAAATTATCTTTTTCCTCATTTTCACGTATTCGACAGAATCTACATATTTTATAACATAATGAGCGATGACTTGATAAATGATGAGGACAAAATAAATTCATACAATTCACGCATTTTGTTTTTTCAGGCTTTATTTTTACTTTACAGATAGTACATAATAAATTACAAGGATCAATATAGCAATAGGGAATACGATCATTTGATTGCGGTTTATTTCCTGGATCACGTTCTCCCATACGGTCTGCTAAAACTTTATGTGCAATTAATGTTGGATTACTGTAATCTGTTTTTACCGTTTTACTAATCACAAGTTGTGAAATATCAACATTTCCTTCCAGTAAATTTTTAATAGAATCTTTGAAAAATATTTTTGATGCTTCAATATCACGTTTATTCAATATAATATCAATAACACCACCATAAATAGTTTTTACAATGGGTGCATTATCACGCCGTTTTAAAACAATACCCATAGACGTTTGTTTATATTTTTCCAGACTAAATTCATATTTATTACCAAAATAACGTTTCTTTGAAAATATGCAAAAAGGCCAAAATGTTTTCTCATATTCAATATTTTGCGGAGCTTTCATATGACTATTAATATGTGCTGCTGCTTCTTCACCAATAATAATGGATTGTTCTAATAAATCTTTCTCATCTAATTTTTTATCCGGAAATCGTTTACGTATTGTATCTGAAAAATTTACAAAAATAGAATCTGTATTTTTTACAATTAACTGACCAATACCAGCTTGAAAATTACCTGTTTCTGTTTCAATATCATATACAAATTGATGTAAATTACTTGTTCTAGTATATTCAATTTCATGAACGTAATTATGCGAAGATGACAATTGTAAATGAAACTTATTTTTATAATTAAAATATTTATTCATCACATCCTTTATATTAATATCTTTTTCAACCGATTTTAATAAATAATATAACGTTTGATAAAATAATTTCGATTTTTGCTTTAATGGTTCATCTTTTTCTAAAAATAATTGTACAAATTGTAGACGCTGTTCGTAAACATTATTTAATATTTCGTAAGGAATCACATCAATCATTCCAATATATAAATCTTCAATAAATAATTTCATATTTACTTTACTCATTTGTTGATATTTTGATGTTGTACTAAATGTTGTAGGAAATCCATATAATAATTCCGTATTCATAGTACATTTTTCAGGTTTAATAATATTCTTATCCTTATCTAATAAAGAATGATCTTCCGTGACATCGACTACTCCTAATGGTGTAAATACACGGTACATTTTTTTCTGTGTTTTATGACGTATAACACGATTAATTTTTGACCATCCATTTGAAGTCCATATTAAATAGTCAGCATATGTTTGTTGTTTTTCATAACGATTTGAATCAAACGGTTTGAATTCTTCATATTGAACCCATTCATTATTTAAATCTTGAATCGTTGAAAAACAAATATGTCCGTTTTTCATTAACATCAAAGGGGTATCGCCTGATACAGAATCACCATACGTTAATTTAGAACCTTCAAATTTATCTAATGTTAAATCACGTGCTGTAATTACCATACGACGACCAGTTGCTGTAGTTGAAGCAGCCAATTCTTTATAACAAATAGGACTGGTGGTTGCTCCTACTTGTCCATACAAAGAATTACAAGTCACCTTATAAGCTAACTGTAAACCATCTAATACACTAATTTGAAATTCATTATTTGTAATTTCTGTTTTCACAATCGATTCTTTAGGTACTTCCTTCACTCCTAATTCTAAATTATTAATTTCCACGGTACCATCTTCTTTTTCTTCATATAATCCTTGATAATTACTTCCGTCTTCAAAATAAACTGTTTTATATTTCATAATTTTTCGGGTATCTTTACGCGCTTTCAATAATTTACGTAAAATACGTGGCAATACTGATTTTTCTCCATTATCTAATTCCGCAAAACGACACATTTTATATCCTACTTTTTTTTTATCATCACCTACACCTTCAAATGTATCATATTCAATATCAATGTAATGATACCCTTCTAAATCTTGATATTGATAATCAATTGTATCATTAATTAATTCATAACTATCGGGATCATTTTTTGATTTTTTGGGGGTCAATACATATTCTTTGAATCCTAATATGGAATCATGAGAGATATTTTCCGCAATCATCGAAGAAGGATACAGTGAATTATAATCCATCACTACAACAGGCTCAAAATAGACACCTGGGTTAGGAACGAATACGATTGCTCCTTCATAAGAACCTTTATCAATATCATCGGGAGACATATCTTTAATAATAAAGTTCTCATCATTACAAAATTTAACCACTAAGGAGAAAATTTTAATTCCTTGACCACGTGTAAATAAATAGGAAAATGGCACAATACAAACATTCGCCATACCTAAATTATTGGTGACAATTTGTAGTTTATTCATTAGTTCATTGACTAATGAACAATCCTTTACACAATATACAGCAATTTCTTTAATCTTATCTGAAGTACCTTCACGATAATTTTTAAATAATTCTTTGGGACTTAAATCGACTTTTTGCTGTTTCATGAATGTTTTGGCAACATTATCTAATTTATAGGAATCTAATTTATGGTCTCGTTGAACAACTTTTAGTAAATCAATTTGAACAATCCCTTCAATATCAATGAATTTCAATATATTTTGACCTAACGCACTGGATGATAAATCTTGTACTGTTAATTCATGTTTATGTTTTTCACTAATTTTAATTCGATTTAATTTACGAAATAAGATATGTAAACAGTTACATAATTTAGCACGTTCATAAATATATTCCCAATCAAAACCCCAGATATTATATCCGGTCATGATATCAGGATCAATTTTTTCAATAAACTGCGCCCATCCAATAATAAGATCTCGTTCATTATCATAAGATTCTACATCTACTCCTTCAATTGGATCACAGTCTTTTAATGTACATATGTATTGATAGACACATTTATTTGTACCATATTCATAAACAGTTGTTCCAATTTGAATCATTTCATCTTCTTTACGCGTGGCTTTCGGAAAACTGCCATCAGAACTTGTACACTCTATATCAAAAGACGCAATCAAGTATTTTGCAATATCTTTAATGTTAGAACGTTGAACTTTATCATAAGTACATTGAATTTCAATCTGACATCTTGTTTCTTTTTCATGTTTGACAAAAGAATATTGTTTCGCATGAATCATACACCATCCAGCGGGTTCAATATTTTGCGTATGATAAAATCGTAATAATGGATTCACCTTTGTTTCGTAAATTCTTTTTGAAAAATCAAATTCTTCTTGAAGACGTTTAATGTAAATTTTTTTCTCTTTGAGTACGCGTAAAAAAGAATAATAACATGACTGATTTTTGAAATTAAAATAACCATATTTAAATAATTTATTATTCGTAAATCCATAAAATTCTTTTTTTTCGACTACTTTAAATTCACCCAGACCTTCTTGTGCGTATTCAGGAATTTCTTTCATAATTTCATTTTTTAACGATTTTAATTTGCGATCATCCCATGTTTCAGGTATTTTAATGTAAAAATGGGGTTGAAAATGATTCACGCGAATACTAATAGAATTTCCATTATTTGTAATTCCATAGCCTTGAATAACAAGTCGTTTTACTTTTTTTTTATAATTATTTTCATCATCATCTTCTTCGTCTTCATTTTCTTCATCATGTACATAGACATCATATGATTTCCAATCACATATCTGAAAAATTAAATCTTGTTTATTATTTTTTATAAAATCATTATTACGAATCATAATATAATATTATGATATATTTTAGGGTGCAGTGGTTTTAAATCATTTTTTAAAATTTTACTAATAAAAAAATATATAATCTATTAAATATATAAATTCATGTATTATAATAAAAATTTATAGTAATTGATACTAAAAGTTATTAATGCATTATTTGAAAGCACTAAAGTTTCCTTGAAGTTAATAATGTGTAAAATATGTAGAATTTAATAATTCAACATAATCCCATTAAATAAAGGGCCTGTATTTTGTTGTTGCTTTAATTACTCTATCTCCATATGAACCAGGTACACCTCTTGAAGTAATAATATTTGATTTTTCAGTACTCATTATCAAAAATTTATATTTTAACTTCAATTCATTAAATACTAATGTTTAATACTAAAATAATAGTTAAATTTTTTTGTGTCAATTTTTTTATTACTTAAAATAAAAGCTTTATATTACATATTATGAGCAATATAATTTGTGGTTTACATAATAGAGGAAATACATGTTTTTTAAATACATGTATTCAATTATTAATCAACGTAGATGAACTTTCACATTACATTATTTCTAACGATTATTTAGTTGATTTAAATAATAATTTTAAAGAAAAAAATTTAAAGAAAACCAAAGATATTAACATTACCTATTATTATGCAGAATTAGTGAAAGAAATGTTAAATTCAAAGCAAAAAGTCGTAGATCCTTCACACTTTCACCAACATGTCCAGAAAATTGATGATACATTTTCAGGATTTGGGCAACAAGATACTCAAGAAATTATGATTTTATTATTGGATTTATTGAATGATGGTGTATCTTATGAAATTGAAATGAATTATAAGGGAGTTATTGAAAATGAACATGATAAAATTATGGTAGAATCTATTAAATATTTTAAGAAAACGTTACGTAATAAATATTCTATAGTTGTCGATCTTTTTCATGGAATGTTTGTAAATATGGTATTTCATAAAAAAAATAATAAAGTTTTATCGAAAACATTCGAATGTTTTAATATGTTGACATTATCTTTACAAGAAGGATCAATCTATGATATGTTGGATCATTTTTTTGTGAATGAAAATTTAGAAGAACCTTATATTGATGATAAAACAAAGCGAAAATATGAAGCATCACGGCAAATTAAGCTTATTAATGCACCTAAATATTTGATTATTGTAGTGAAAAAATATAACGATAATCGTCGAAAAATTAATCAAAGTATTGAAATTCCAGAGAATAATTTAAATATGACTAAATATTGCCTAGGATATGATAGCTTTGAATGTTTCTACGATTTAGTAAGTGTAGGATGTCACGTGGGTAATTTGAATTTTGGCCATTATTATTCGATTGTATTGAAAGATAAACAATGGATGGAGATTAATGATGGTTCTATTTCTCAAATTGATCATTCCAAGCAAAAAAATATTATTGAGAATAATGGTTATATTTATGTTTATAAGAAAAAAACATAAATATAAAAAAAAAATCATTATACATAAACTTTATGAATGAAAAAAATTTTCAATAAATTAAAAAGATTTCAATAAATTAAAAAGATTTCAATAAAATAAAAAATATATAAATAATATATGGATAGAAAAAATTTTAATAAAAGTTTTTTTGAAAATAAAT
>JGI10211J34971_10001634_pt1 | contig 18420 bp, 15 predicted proteins | sample Etolagsediment_FD_34971 | JGI IMG/M metagenome (IMG submission 34971)
CCCAAAGTTTACGGATTTCATCTTCCCTCATGTTTTGTACAAGACTTTCGGTAAAAGAAACCGAAGCTGGATGGTGGGCTTCAGAACCAGGAATTGGTTGTGATTTCTGCCGTTCTTTTCCTTCAGTTAAGTTAACTGATCTTTCAAGTTTTAATGTATCTGCTTTTTTACTTTTTAAATAATTTAAAAGGTCATTTTCAAAAAGGTATGAACCTTCCGAAACAACATCACGCCTAGCCCTACGTGTAGAACTAATTTTACCAGCAAGGTCTTCGTACAGTTCTGGGTCAGAATAACCTAGATCTTCAAACCATAAAGATAACTCACGAAGTTGCTCTTCCCTTGTAAGTAGGTCGTTTCTAGCAATTTGCAGTGCATCTTGATATGCTGGTTCTCTTGCAGCAAGAATTTCTTCAGCCATCAGCTAATATGTGATAAAATTAAAGTTTCACGATTTGGATTAGGTCCAAATTTATTTCTCATCCATTGAAGCCAATTATTACTTCCTTTGTCCTGATTACACTCATGGCAGGCTGGTACAAGGTTACTGGTAAGATCTTCTCCACCCAAAGACTTAGGGCGAACGTGGTCAAGAGTAAGTTCATGTAATTCATAAGTTTCTCCACAATAGACACAGCAATTCCCAAAATGCTCTTTAATGGCGCGTCTCCAAAGACGCTTTGCTTCAGGACTGGTCATGGCAATTAAGTGTTGTAAGTAGTGATCAGGACTAGGAAGTAGTGGGGTCATTAGGCGTACCTTTTTCCTGTACGGGGACGTGCTCTGTTAGTCTTTGGACTTTCAAGTTTTCCTTTATTGGGTCCGGTATGACTTGCGTCTTTACCATCACCATTACCGTAGGTTCCTAGTTTTCTATTTAATTTATTGGCTTGGGTGCGGATCTTAAGACCCTTCTTAGTGCGGTTATATGCCTTCTGTTGGGCTTTATAATTCCCGTTGGCATACTTGGGTCCACTAAATCTCTTGCTTGCCATATAAGCTCCGTTGGACCATTTCTGGGTCAATCTGTGGCATAAGATTAGCTAGTTTACTAAGTGCATTACCTTCAGTGGCAACACCACTAATATCATTCTTGACAAGCCAATCACACGCTGCCTTTAATTCTTGGGCAGTGGCTTCACCGGATTTAATCCGACTAAGGAACTCCTTTGTGACAAGATTATGGAGTTCATTGAATTGATCTTCAGTTGCCTTTTTCTTTTTCATATTGCACCTTTGTATTTTTCAACAGTTCGTCGTGAAGGCTTAAGCTGAATCTCTTTTTGTTTGAAAGGTTTAATCTTCAGTTTATCCAATAATTTTTCTAAAAGATTAGGTTCAGAAATAATATAACCGGATGTACCAGGCATACGATCTCTAGTACCAGAACCTGCAAAACCCATTGGACCTTGATAATTTTTTATTTTGTCTATTTTACCGCCAGCCATCGAAAGCTTAGCTGCTAATGCATCAAGTTCTGCATTTTTTTGTTGAATTTTTAAACGTTCAATTGGATCTAGCTCATGTAAAGCAGGATTACGTTTTTCAAGCTTATTTGGTTCTGGTTTTTTCTTTTTCATTATCACTCCAAGGTGAGTTAATAGAAATGGACCAGCCATCCTCACCGAAACTACCAGTCTCAGTAAAGGTTGGCTGATCCACAGACGAATCAGGAATAGAGAGATCAGATAGTGCTTTATCTACTTCCTCTCGTATGATTACTTTTTTGGCTTCAGTGCATTAATAGCAGTAAAGATCAGTTGAATAACAGAGTTATCCTTCAGTTTGGACATACCGATCACTTCAGAAGCAGCAGCTACAATCACCCAAAAGATAGGGGAGTTAAGAATTGCGATGATTTCCATTTGTTAAAATACCGTCTAGTTTTTGTTCAATACGAATCATGTGAGCTTCCACCCGTTCTAATGCAGCTGAAAACTCCGTTTTACTAAGATATTCTTTTGCAACACGGAGTTCGACTGCATCAACCCGGCGGCTCACCTCACCAATCCGTGAGTGGAGCCGGTTGGTAAGTATAACTAACCCTGAAACTAGGGCGACACCTGCTGAAACCGCCGCTTCAACCATCAGACGTTAACCCAAGGTAGACCTGATGCTTTAGTGGGAGCAGCTTGTTCGTCGAGTTGAGCTTGGAGTGCAGCTTTAATTTCAGCTACCTTTTCATCACCCAACTTCTCTTTTACCCAATTCACCACGGTTTCTTCAGTGAGGTCAGCAAAAGGAATCAGGTTATCGGGACGCTCAAGGCCAATAGAACCGTATGCACCCGAAGAGTACGTATCGTTTTTAGCATTAATGGTATAATGAACAGTGAACACAAAGCCATCAGCAGTTTCACGCTCAAGGTTTGCAATATTCCAAGTAAAAGTAGTCATGATTGATAAAAAATGTGTATAGGGTGAAAAAAAAGAGCCCACCGGGTTGGTAGGCTCAAAAATAGAGTAGAGAGTAGGTCTTGTCGCCCTGGCTTAGGTGTAAACGATCTTCAGGTCCCCGGTGGAGGTGCGGTACACATCTCCGTCAACAAGGCCGCCAGTTTTGGCAGCAGCGTTATCAGCATAAACGGGCGTGTTGGCGATGTTAATGATGCGCGAATTCTTGATACGCATCGCTTCTGTTGGTGATGACGCGCCATCTGCAGTAACGGAGAACACTAAACGCCCAGGCATATCGTCAGAGCCAGGGGTGCCGTCTACTTCTGCCTTGATGAGAGCTGCTTGAGTAGCCAAGTCAACACCATCTGCGCCGCAGAAAGCAATCTCACCTAAAACATTGTCAGCACCAACGATAGTATTATTTAACGATGTTCCACCAGAGCGAGCAAGTATAAGGCGTGGACTGTTGGCGTCAGTAGCAGCGTCGTCGTATCGGTATATTGAGATAGACGATCCTTCAGCACCATTTGAAGCAAGCTGGAAACTTGATTGTATACCGCGAATAGTAGACGAAGTAGACGTGCCAACTAACAACCTGCCGGAGCTGTCGATGCGGGCAACTTCACTGGTGCTGATCTTGGCAACAAAAGGTGCGGTGGCAGCGGCAGAAGTAATTGTTGTAGTACCTGCATTGCTAATCCTCATCCGCTCCGTCGTGCTGCTTGCCCCGTCGGCAGTAGTGGAGAACAATAAGGTGCCTCCGTTGCCTGCAGTTTGGGATAGACCAATCTGGGCATGTGTTAAACCTGTGGCGCCGCCATCAGTTGAAAACCTAATGCCGTATCCTGAGTTGGTTGCTGAATCTCCATGGTATAGGTTTAGATAACCGTTTTTGACCTGCAGTGTTGATGCGCTATCAACGCTCGAAGACGTGCCAACTAAGAGCCTGCCGGAGCTGTCGATGCGGGCGCGTTCTGAACCAGCTGTGTTGAACCTGATGTTTCCTTGTGCGCTGTAAGGGGCATTGATTGTCAAAGCCTCGGTATACGCATTGGCAGTTATTTGGTGATGTCCAGGTGAGCCATTGTTCAAATAAAGAGTGGTTTCATAATTTGCACTACTCTTAAAAATAAGATTACTGTAACTTGGGTAAGTTCCACCAGCATTAACGTGCAGAGTCCCCTCAGGACTCGTAGTGCCAATCCCTACGTTGCCATCGTTACGAACAGTAAATATCTCACTTGCGTTGTTATGGACACTAAATACAGACGCATCGCCAACCGAAGTACCTCTTTGAGATGCTTGCACTTTTAGCGCAATACCATCTCCAGCGTCAACGCCACTATTGTTAATATAGACCGTCGGAGTCGATCCTGTATCTTTATCGACGTGAAGCGTACTTGTAGGGCTAGAAGTCCCCAAGCCTAAGCGGCCCGAGCTGTCGATGCGGGCGCGTTCAAAAAGCGTGCAAGCACTATCAGCTCCCGTACTACTTGTGCCGGTATTATAAAAGATGATATTGCCAGACCCATCAAAATACTGGGTCGAAGCGGCTCCGCTACCTGTTAGATATTTATCTCCCGCAGAATAGTAAATGTTATTCCTAAAAGTTAGTCCTTGTCCTGAGCCTCTGCTATCTATCCCTCCGTTTACTACTTGAAGTTGAAACTGAGGACTTGTAGTGCCGACCGCTAATCGGTTGTTGACAGCATCGTAATAGACACCACCGCTGTCGATATTGATATTTCCACTTGCGTCGACAGCAAGACGCTGAAGGGAATTAGTCGAGATGGCTACTTGGTCTGCTCCAGGACGATAAATGCCAGTATTTAGATCACTAGCAAAGGCAATGCCAGGTAACGCTGCAGTACCGTCAGCAGCACTAACCGTACCAGTACCTGTCAATACAGGACCAAACCCATCTAATTTACCGGTAAACGGATTAAACCTATAAGCCATGATTAGTTCCTCACCACTGTAGAAACATTACCACTAACATAAGTAACAGTAAGGATAGCTACGGTTGAACCACTAGCTCCACCAATTTTATATGTAATTGTTTGATCCCCATCAGTTGGTGCAGCTGAAGGAGAGATTGAGATGTAATCGTGTTGCGGGATATAAAGACCCGCGATGTCTTGTACTAGCATGGTATTTAAAGTTAAACGAACATTTGACTAGGTGGAGTAAAGTTACTAGTATACTTAGCAACTCCTTGATAAACACGATAGTCCTGTAGCTTTACTGTATTCCAACCCGTTTCTGAGCTAGGAGCTGCTACATACAAAAGGCCAGTGTAAGTCCAGTTAGGATTACCACTAGCACTTCGATAACTGGTCCTATCAACACCATCAACATAAATTTTCAATGAATTAGATGCAGACCCATTACGTACAACAGCAATGTGATGCCAAGTGTTAGGAGAAAGGCAGTTAAATGCAATATTTACTTCTGCCCCAGCACCACCAGTAAAGAAGATTCCACGCCTTGCAGAGACATCTCCGAAGCTATCGCCACAAATGAAGCATTGAAATCCAGTATTATCTACTTCATTTGTATGAAACCACAATGAACATTGAGTTAGCCCAGAAAAAGTTGGGATGTACACCCAAGTTTCTAAGGTAAAGTTACTAGAACCAAATGCAGCAATATTTGGGCTTTCAAAAGCAAACCAACCTGATGTACCTGATCTGGTGCCTAGTTCTAATGATGTATTGTAATATTTATTTGTTGTAGAAAATGTTGACTGTGCAGATCCTCGTGGTACAATCTGACTAAATGTTGATGTAGAAGTATTGACTAACCCTGCAACATTAGTAAGACCATGATCACTGCTACCGCTGACACCAATAACTAGATTATTAGCAAACGAATCTGGGTTAGCCAAATTCCTACTAGATGTTGCTAGCATCTGTAAAATACTCATGACAACCCACTTCCAGAAATTACAAAAACGTTTGAAGCTACGCATAGGATTGAACATAATCCGTAAGAAGAAAGTGATCGATTACCTGAAATTGTAGTAGCAGAAAGACGTAAAGTTACACCGCTACCTTGAGTGATAGTTTGTGTAGATGTACTGTTATTGTACACACTAATAGCTTCACCAACATTAAATACACCGCTAGGGATTGTCACACCACCTGTTGTAATACTGATATGTTTACCAGCATCACTTGCTACAAGCGTATAAGCTGCAGTTTTAGCGTTAGCTGGGATAGTGGGGAATGTTTGGGTATTAGTAAATGTTTGATCAGCAGTGAACGTTTGAGCTACGTCAAGTTTAGCCGTATCAGCATCGTACGCCTGTACACTAACACCAATATCACTATCAAGCACTACATCAGAACCACCCTGTTGAAGAGTACCAGTAAAGTTAGCAGTAGTGTCATCATACTTAGCGATGTCTGCATCATATCCCTGAACAGTTACTCCAATATCACTTGTAGACAGTGCATTAGTATCCACATAGTTCTTAGTCGCTGCATCTTGAGCACTTGTTGGATCATCAAGATTAACAATCTTATTATTAAGTGCATCCAACTGACCACCCAATTCAGGAGTAGTGTCAGTAACAACATCAAAGGCATACGACCCAGCACTGAAGTTAATAAAACCAGTACGTTGATCAACTTCAAAAAAATCACCAATCTTGAACTTACCGTTCTGATCAGTAATAGCAGTCCAGACCTTACCACCATTAGACTCTATAATCTGTTTAGAGTCATCCGGTACACCACCATTTTCAGGTAGTGCACGATAATCAGTACCACTACCAACATATTCCATCGTATGACCACTAGATGCGATCATAGACCGAAGGTAGAAGCTAACAGCAAGGTTATCAGCAACATTACCATTAAGACCAAGGTTCTCACTTCGTTTGCTTGGATTAGGACGACTAATCGTTACAGTCCAACCATCTCCTCCTTCACTATCAGTATTAGGAGTAGCAGACAACACAGGATATGTAACACCATTAACAGTAACAAGCATATTGCCCTGAGGACGTACCTCAGAACCATGCCAACTTGCATCAGCAACAGGTTCGTTAATGTTAAAGGTAAGATCACCATCAGTTGCAGCTCCATCCACATTGGACGTAAAGATAGCTGTAGTGGACTTACCATCTGCTACTAGGGCTTCATCACCAAAGTCTGTTGTAGAGGCAGCTAGGTTAGCCTGACCACCGTTTAGACATTTGATGTGATACTTATTGAAGAAAGCATAGCTACTGGTACATTGAGCATAACCATTATTGGTGACAAGAATACCAGGACCATTAAGACCAACATGGGTGTAACTATCGCACACCATTGACCGCAACGGACTAGCACTATTGACAACAGAACCATCAACTAACAAACCACCACCAGTAGGAGATGAGGTAAGATCACCAGCAGCACCACCAGCAGGGGTAATAGCATTTAAATTACTGTTATCAATTTGACTATCAGAGAAATTAGTGCAGTTCTGGATATACGGTGATTTGTAAATCGTAGCCCCAGGATAGAACGAAACATTCCAACCTTGATTAACAGGCAGATCAGCGTCAACTGAATTACCCAAAGCACCGCTAGCCTTCATACCAGTAAATGTCAAGTTCTGTAGGTAAGAACCACTATTGACACGGAACAAAGAATTCTCTTCAGTTGCTACAGTAGGATGTACAATACAGCTACGGAGAGCTTGGCCAATAATGGATACATTAGCCTTCTGGATATCAATTGGTGCAACCTCCTGATAGACCCCAGGAGCCACTACAACAACACTACCATCACCGTAGGTAGCATCGTTATTGATCTGTGTAATAGCAGCTTTAATGGTCTTCTTGGGGCGACTGATACGGTGTCCATCATTGGTATCACTACCGCTTGAAGCATCTACATAAACAACCTTAGGCTGATTGGTAAATGTACCACCAGAAACAATACCAATCCAGTTAGCTCCGTCATATACAGAGAACGTAAGATCAGTATCATTTTGTAGCCAACTCCTACCTGTAGCTGATTGAGCAGCAGTAGGTGTAACAAGTTGTACAAGTGTTTGGAATCGATTTGTAGCTGCTTGAGTTGTAGAAATCTGGCTGTCACTATCTACCCAAGTCTCATTTGACTTGATGGTTTCAGTATCATTATCCCAAGTATTATTAGAGATCTCTTGGACAGCGTAGTTATTCTGAGTAAAGTTATTATTTAGGTCTTCAGCTCGAATAGCAGAACCAGGGAAAAACTCAGCACTAAGAGTATCGATGTCAGTATCACGATAAATACGGATATCTACACCGTTAGCAGGAGCAGTATTAAACTGAATAGTTGTAGCATTGGCAAGAGTATATGCAGTTGTAGGAGTCCCATCAAGACTTATCTTGATGTCAGACTCAACGATATATGGAAATGTAAAAGAAAAGAGGACGGTAGATCCGTCCCCTGTATAAGTATTTTGTGTAATTGCCATTTTTAGTAAGAGAAGTTCTCCATGTAGTCAAGGAACCGTTCAGCAGCAGACTGATCACCACTCCTGAGATAATTACCAACAACCTCTTGAACGTATTGCTTACGATTAATAGAGTCACGGCTAGGTGCAGTAGCAGAAGCCATCCTCATAGCTTGTCGTAATTCTCTATCCAACATAATATGAACACCTTCAAATTCACTAAGATCTGGATTTAATTCAGGGTTTTTTAAAGCTTTTTTAAAGTTCTCCCTAAATTTCTTAACTGAAGTATTTTGCATTACTCGTTGAATACCAGCTTTAAATAGCCCATCACGACCCATGATATCTGTAATCTCAGATCGTTCTTCAGGTGTTAGTTCAACCCCCTTACCGTTAGTACGAAGTGTAGGACGTGCATCGTATTCAATATCAATCAGGAATTGCTTCTCTGGACTGATCTTACCGTTAACTTTCCATGGCATATAAGTGTTCCACACTCGTGCCATAAAGTTATCAGGAACACCAACTAAACCACCGTCAATGTAATCATGTTTAGGAGCAAGCTGATTTTTAAGTACTGGAATCCGATTTTGGACAAGATCAAATACATTCATCTCTACCTCTTTCAAACCAGGATCCATAAGACGTGAGATTTCAGCTAGTTGGCTAGAACCAGGTACTACAGCACTTGTAAGGAAGCTAGAAGCCCATTTGTTGATAGCACCAACATCACCCCTAATCACATCAAGGAAGGGTTCGATACCAGCCAACATAGTCTTCTCAGTGATAGAAGAAGCTACAACAAAACCAAGCTTACGAAGCTGCTCACCAACATCATTAGGGGACAACGAATCGAAGTTATCCATGACATCAGCAGTCAATGCTAGCCAATTAGTAACAGGACCAAGGTTATCGTAGCTAACCCATTTACCACCAGGTAAACGGATAGACCGTGGTTTCCAGTCAGCATCACGTCTTAGTGCTTGACGTTGACGATTATAAAGACCATTACCAGTAATACGATCAGTCATGAACAAACTAACCGCACCAGTAACCATCAATGCACCAAGAGCTTGACGACCTTTAATATCAGCCCTGATTTCATTGTACTTAGATCGGATGTTATATGGTGTGATTTCAATGCCCCTTGCAATAAGCAGTTGCTCTACCTCTTCATAAGGCATATCTTCAAAGTTCCTCCCAAAAGCTCCTAGATCTCTAACAAATATACCCAAAGGTGTATATGTAGCAGACAACGCTAGTTCATTGAGAGGAGTCTTAGTAAAGAGAAGAAATGGCTTGAGGAGTGGTGCTCTACGAATCAAAGCTGACAACGCATTATTAGCAACGTTATCAAGATTCAAAGCAATCTCTCCTGCTGTTGCCTTTACAGCATCATCAGAAATAAGATCATCCTCATCAAACATACCTTCCCGCACCTTGCGGTACATAGCATCAGCTTTCTCAGCATCAAATGGAAGCTTGCCTCCACGGGTCACCTCATCAAATGCTCGACCTTTGGCTTCAAATGTAGCAATCATGGATTGTGTGAATCCATCAAATGCTTGCATAGAACGGTTACCAAGTCTCAACCAAGGATGATTAGCAAGATCGTTCATGTTCTTTACGATCTCCATCATTACTTGTGGACCATATTCACCTTGAGAAGCCTTAGCTTCAGCAAAGGAATTAAGAACCTCTAGTTGCTGTTCATTACGAAGACCAATGTCATCTCTTACCTCAATGAGATACGGGTCATCAGCAGATCGTTTGAACACCTGCTTCATGTAATCAAAAGCATCACCCAAAGTCTCAGTGACATTACCGAATTGGTAGAAGCCACGTCGGATAGTCTCAGTGTCACCAGTAATCAAAGCACCAATTGTTGCCCTGAAGGGCTTCTCGATAAGAAGAGCAGTGTTAGCAAGACCAGCCTTGATAGGTGTAGCAAAGGCACTCAGTACAGAGTTATAGACATTGGAGTAGAACCCTCTCATCACCACTGAAGGGATCTCAGGCTGCTGATCGATAAAAGCTTTATTAAGGACACCAAGAGATTGCTTGACGTAATTATTGAGACGTGTGATGCTATTAACATTACCGTCAGTCAACTCATACGCCATCATCAAAGGAGCCAGGAGTTCTGGTTGCTCCTCTTTGATTACCCGAAGTGTATCAACAGTCTCCTTCGCATCTTGTTTGATACGTTCAATAGCAGCAAGGGTGTTATTGTTTTCGTTCTTAACAAGGTTTGCGAGACGTGTAGCCTCTGCTTTATCTGCTGCCTTAGAACCCTTCATTGTCATGCGGTTCCACAGGTTCAGCATATTCAAAGCACGACCCCGTGAGTAGGAAGTCATACCTTTTTGAGCCATAAGGAACTCAACACGATCAAGGATCTGTTCTTGAGCACGTTCAATAGCAGGAGACTCCATAGTAAGTCTCATACCTTGAGCCATATCAGACACCTGACCAGCCATAGAAGTACCTACATACGCTTGAGCACGTATGTAATCCATGTTCATGTAATCATCCATGTACTTCTTAATGGCACCCATCACACCTGCATAGGCTTCAGATTGAAGGACAGGAGCACCAGTGTCTACATCAACACCTTGGAATTGCTTGAGGGCAGTCTTAAGTTGACCAACATCCATTCGGTAGAACTGAGAAGCAAGATCTTCCCCAGTCTTTTGGATTTGATCAAAGGTGATGTACTTACCAGAAGCAGTCTTGTAACCATACTCTCCAGCATCTTGTAGTTGTTTAGCGAGACCACGGATGATGGTTTCTTGGTTACCAGCAGCCTCAAGGCCATACTTCAATGCACCTTCAGTAACGACACTACCAACACGACCATAGACACTATCGATGTTGTTCATAATCCGAACAGCATCAACAGAAGCACCAACAATACCTAGGTCATCAGCAGAACGAATACCTTGTTCTTGATAACCGTAGAGGTCATGATAACCAAAGATAGGTTGAGATTCATCAACGGTCTGTTGAATACGTACCGGGTTTTCTGCAGCCATCTGCTCCCACTGCTGCTTCATCTCAGGAGTCAAAGATTCATCCCAAGCTCTACTGTAAAACTCAGCAGCTTCTTCAGGAGTACCAGCAAAGTCAACGGACTGGGATTCAATGTAGTAATCCTTAGCCGTCATCGGTGTTTCGGTTGTAGTGGTACGACCATCAAGGTTGTAACCACCAATCTCATCCAATGCTTCAGATCGTTTAGCAGCAGAAGCCTCAACTACTTCTTCAGGAGTACCCTCTAGTTCTAGGTTCTCCTTGAACCAATTCTTAGCTTTTTCAGATTCAGGAACCCATTGGGTAGCTCGGTCTACTCCCCTGATAGCCTTAATTAACCTGCTAAGCCCAAGAAGGATATCAGTACCAACACCAAGAGTAGTGCCCTCTGTAACGTTCTTACCACGTTTTACATCAGGGCTATCAGTGTCAAGAGTTGCAATATCATCAGGAATCCAACCAAACCACCTCGGCCAGCTTTTCTTCAAAGTACCAGCAAGGTTATCATCTTGTTGGTTTAGCTCTACGGTATAGTCCACAAAGGCCCCTGTACCGGCGCTGAAGCCCACTTCACCGATCTTCCGTACCAATGGGTCAGAAAGGAACTTAGAGCCCTTTGCAGCTCCTTTCAGAGCTGTTGTACCAGCCCCACCAAGAGTAAGTGTAGGAATAACAATTGACGACAACTCCCTTACACTTTGAGCTACATCATTCTCGAATTTAGGAACTTTAGGAATATTAACATTAGGGATCATATTAAGTAGATCAGCACCAAAGTCCAACACCCCTGTAGGGATAGACAAAGCTGCTTCAAATGACCCCCTAGGATCAGTGGCAAACGTCTCTAGTTCACCACCAATCTGTACATCTCTAATGCTTCTACGCTCCGTTGGAGTAGGAGTAGGGGAAGGCTCACCCATACCACCAGCCGTAACATCGGGTTGGGAAGCCTTCGGTTGTTCAACTTGTTGGGTTTCTAACTGCTCAAGCTGAGCTTGTACTTGTTGTTGTTCAAGAAGAATACGTTGCCGTTGTTCTTCAGTTAGTTCAGGCATACCTGCCAACAGTTGCTCTTCATAATCGTTCATTTAATTCACTTGTTAGAAGTTAGCCATTATTGACCCGCATAGTGGTAGAAATTACCACCTGCTGAAAACATAGGATCCTCGGAGGGAACACGATTTTGAATCAATGCCTGCCCCTTGAATTCTGTACGACCATCTAGAATTTTAATAAACTCTTGGATCTTTTTCTGTCCTGCAGGAGATTGAAGTCGAGCAGCAATCTCAGGGCTAGGTCGAGACATTCCTCGCAGTACACCTTCATACTGCCCTGGAGCATTGATGATTTCACTAATTGTATTACCGTACCTACCTGTCATTAGACGAGTGAGGATGTTAGCAGCGACACCGTATTCATCATCAGTACCCAATTGAGCCTCACTTGAAATAGCAAATGCAAGATCATCATAATCCTTTTGAGTCAATTTAGACATATCAAAAGGTTTATTAGCAAAGGACCCTCTTTTAGGTGAATAAGAAACTCTATTAGTTACAACAGAATTAGCTCGCTCTACTCGTTCATTAGTACGATACGTGTCATACAACCGACGTGTGATAGGAGATAGGTTATCTTTAATTTCTTTTAGCTGATTGTTTAGTGGTTGGATCGGTGGTTTCTTTGCACCTTTTGCAAGGTGATTAATTAGTGTAAGAGGATCGACGCCTCTCCTAGCAGCTAGAGTTTTCAAGAGTTCAGGTGGTTGACCGCCAGCTTGTAATGTTGAATAGAAGTTATTAAAAACTTCTTCACCAACAACACCTACAGCCCACTCAGGATCAGTATCAAATACTTTTTCTCTCATAGCAGCAAGGATACTATTAACCCTATTCAAAGATACGTTAGCACCTTGAGAAGATACTTTAATTTGATCTTCAATTGCTTTATATGTACCTTGTTTAGTAATAGCACCAGGAGTGGCTTGCATTGTTTTGATTTGCTGCAAAGTCAATGACACAGCTTGTTCTGGATCAAGGCGTTGTAGATTCTGTTTATATTGTTGAACATACTTATCTCTCATCAATACAACAGAATAATTAGCGGAACCAGTAACAGGTGCTGCTTTAATCTGTGGATGTTGGCTAACAGCAGCTTCAATTGCTTGAATATGTGCTTTATAAATAGGTGATTGACGGGTTTCTTGTTGTTGCCTTGCAATATTAAGAAGTTTATTGCGAAGGTTTGCACCCATCTTAACACCCATTACATCGTCAACTTTCAAGCTAAGGTTATTAGCTTTCTTCATTGCCCATGCTTCAACAGCACGATCAGTGGCAGCACTTACAGAATTTTGTTGTGCATACTCAACAAGTTTACTACCTGGAATACCTAGTTGAATAGCACGTTGATTAATGGTTTCTAACTCATTATCATCAATTCTACCATCACCATCAACAGCAAAACCATCAATAACTTGTGATAACTCAGCTTCAGCTGTACTTATACGTTCAGCTTCACGTAAATTAAACTCACTTTGTTGACGTTTCCTGGTTTTAAACATTTCATCAGAAACCGCAGCAGCAAAATCTGGGAACTGTTTTCTGTATGCTACTTGTTTACCACCAACGGTGATTTTGTAATCAAGAATTGATTCAGCTTGATCTGGTGCAAGATTACCAGACCTCATACCATTTATTGTCCAAGTTTGTAAATTATCACGTTTACGTTTTGATGGGTTGATTTGCTGTTGCTCCATAATACCAGCAACATTGTTACCACCGCCTTCATTAAAAACAGTCGTGATGTTTTGCCTTTCTTCCCTTAAAAAATTCTCTTCTCGACGATCAGCGTCTCTCTTGCTAGCCTTGGCAAGGATTTGGTTGTTTGTAGACCTAACTCCTGCTAGGAATCCAGACGCTTCAAGTAATTCTGCTCGTGCACCTTTTAAGTGAGAAGTAAGAAATTCAGTAGATGCAATGTTTAGTTCTTTTTGAATTTGCTCACGTGTAGCATCTGGACCTAATGCATCTATCCTTTCTCTAGCAAAATTATTATAAAGTGGTATGGATTGTTGAAAAGCAAATTTTGAATTAAGATACAATTGAGGAGAACCAGTTTCCCTCATTCTTTCAAATAATCTTATCTGATCTTCAGTACCACCACTAGCAATGAAATTCTGTATAAACTCCTGCTCTCTAAAAGCCTGACCAGTTAAATTTCTGTCAATAGATAAAACATTAGAAAGTGTTCCCCAATCAGCACCAGCTTTCAGCACAAGTTCATTAGCAACAGCTTGACGCTGTTTGTTTCTGCCCTCCTCAAATGTACCGTACAACTCAAATGCACTTTTAGAGAATGCACTAAGATCTTTAAAAAGCTTTTCAGTTTGAGCAGATTCTCTCCGACTGTTTTCAAGCTGAATCTCGTTATTACGTTGAATTGTATCTTGATAAGCTTTACGGTTTTCTGATTCAAACCTAAAGTTATCTTCACGATTCATACGCTCTTGTTGTTGAGCGTATTGTTGTGCTCTTAAATAAATCTCCCTATTTTTTTCAAGGAAACCTTGAGCTGTATCCATGCCCCGAAGTTGTCTATTCAGGGATTCTTTCATCTTACCTGTTTGATCAGGAAGTTCTAAACGGTTACTGCTAAAGCTTCCTTGTTTCGCAAAACTTTTGTATTGTGCCATAATGTTTAAGCTTTAACCTGGGTATTTCATTCCAAATGTAGGACCAATCTTCAATCCAGCTTGAGCACCCGAAATCGCAGCATTAGCAGTAGATAGGAATACATTTTCTAGCTGTGGAGTTACCTGACCTAAGAACTTAGGCTTCTTGGGTTCATAAATATCTTGATAAACTGGCCTTGGTAGTGCAAACGGTTTAGGAATAGGAGGAAGTGCTTCAGGTTTAAGCTCAATGCTGTTTTCAGCATTAATATTAGCTTGCAGTTCTTCCAGTTTAATTTTCTGTCTAACCAATGCATCACTAGCAAACAAATTATCTGCTGTTGCAGCAAGTTGAGCTTTATCTAACATCAACTGGCTATTAAGTTTTTGATAATCAAGACTAATACTTTGATCAGTGTATAGTAATTGCTGTACGACAGAGTTTTGATTATCCCTTAGTTTTTGTAAAAGTGCTGCACTCTTAGCACCAGCTTTTGCTGTAATTGCTTGTTGAGCTTTACGTGCACTTCTACCGGCTTGTCCTGCCGCTGCAGCAGCACCTTTTGCCTCCGCAGCTGCAACCAACCCTTCTTGAAGGGAAAGCGCCGCCTGGCCCCTCTCAGCACCCATAGTGAGCTGTGCTTCTGCTCTACCTTTACGGCGTTGAATATCTAGACCTGCTGCAGCAATTCCATAATCAAGAAGAGTTTGCTGCTCACTAAATGCTAGATCAACTAAATTCTCTCGAAGAAAATTATCCTGCTCCAACATAGCTTGGCCAGCAGCAAACTCATTTAACGTGATTTGCCCTGTAGCTTGTTGAACGGACCTCTCGTAAATACGGTTTAGTTGGTTTTCTTCATAAAGTTGTCTACCGGCTTGATATTCCCAGCTTTGAATTAAACCGGCTTCCTGATAAGCAATATTGTTGGCATCATTTTCTTTTTGAATTTGAAGACCTTCTACTGAGTAATCATACTTACGTTTTGCTTCGCCTCCCAATTCATCGGAATCAGGATCTCCCCATTGGTATTTATAATTCTCTTTATTAATTTTTGTTTGTCTTCTGGCTTCGCTTCTGGCACTGTTATTTCTGGATTGTGATCCCAAAAAACCGAGACCACCACTAATAACAGCGCCTCCAATCGCCCAAAGTGCTGGCATACTCAGACCCTCCTATAGAATCGTGGTGTGTATTTACCTTCCCACATCATTGCATTAATTGCAACGGGAAATGGTGAGTTGTTAAACATTCTTACTCTAAAATTTTCTGTACGTTGATGAATAGGTAAGGTGAATACATTTTCTGCATCTAGTGGAACATCATTAGCTAAGTAATAATTTGCTTCGATAACTGGTTGAATATCAAACCATTCTGATCTACCATTTGATTGCAGTTTAAAGCTCATCATACCAGACAAGCCTACAGCAAACTTCATCCTAGAAATAGTTAGGTTAGCAGTAAAATCTGTATCAACCTGTCCAGGACGGAAATAAGTACGTGGTAGTTCAATATCAAAATTATACTTAAAACCAACAATTACATCAGATGCTACACTTGTGAGATCTTTACCAGTGATACTAAAATAAGGTCCAGTACCGTCTGATCCCCTTTCTGGTGTTACATTAAAACCAGACTCAACAAATGATCCGCCTGCAGTGCTGCCTTTAATAACGATAATCGGTTCTAAATCAGTAACATCATTATATGGTAGATAACATTTGGTTGTCTTAGTAGCTGAATCATAAGTAACGCTAGAAGCTACAGCATAAAGGTCAACACATGGATTTACACGCTCACCTTGATTATTGACAATAATAGCTTGTTCTGGGCTTTGACTTAATGCAGCCTTACTTAATACAAACTGATCGCCTTGTTTAGTAACAGCATACATATTATCAGATACATTAGCAAGAAATTGAACAGTACCTGGCATCAACCAACTGAACCAAGATTGCATCAAATTCTTTTCACCATCACTGTAATAACGAAATAAAAATATTTCATTTAATGATTGACCACTTAATGCAATCAATGAGTTCTGAGGACTAGCAATCATTGAATCAATACTAGGACTGATCCACTCTTTAACTACACGACTAATATCTAGTACCTGTGGGTTCTCTTGTTGACCCCTAGTTACCATACCAAAGACACGAGAGTAACCAGGTGTTTTAGTGATAAAATTAATGTTAGTTCCTACATCAACAGGTTCAATAAATTTATCTAATTCATAATTAGAAATAGTTCTGATTGTTGCCAATGAAGGAGTCAAGACACCTGTATCTGAGAACATGATAAATTGCTGATCTTCAGAAAACAACACAACACCCTGAGCTGTGGAAAGCACAGCATGTAAGGCAGTTGGTCGTGTAGAAGAACAACTAATATCAATTGGATCTGCATCAGTTGATGTTTGAGCAGTTTGATGGAAGAAGTTATAAAACTCACCAGCTCTACTCATGGATACATTATCTTTAGATAAAAACCCAAGTCTATTGTTATGGAAGAATCCAGCTGTAATTTTATTACCTACAAAGCTAGGATTTTCGTTGGTTTCATCATCACCAACTAACCTATCTTCATAATTAATTTTTTTAAAAACAAATGTATTCAGTGCTGTGTTAACTAGCTCATGTGGCATAGTTGCTGAATCAAGACCAGGAGAAACATCTGGTGCAACGGTTTCTTCCCAATAACCCTCACCTTGAAGAGTTACCCTATCATGAGCGACAAACTTAACCCAGTAATCATCACCCAATGCATTAGTATTAACAACTTTTACGATACGACCGTCAATTGATTTGTTGGGAAGTTCCGAAATATTAGATACAATATCCTCAAAAGCTTCCATGGATAGATTATCTATACCACCTTCTGCATGAACATCAAAATCAACTGTACTTGAAATTTCAAGTGAATTGCTAAGTTTAGTTACAGTAAGATTGTTAAAATCTCCACTCCAGCCATCAATTTGTGATTTTAAACTGGTGAGAATTGTATCAACATCAGCAGAAGATGATGTTGTATAAGTAGCTGTATTTGTTGTACTACTAATTGTAATTTCAATTGTATAAGTTGTTTGTGATAGTACAAGGCTGATCTTTACTGTAGCAGCCCTATGTGGATAATATGTGGGTGCTGGTTGTGTACCAACAGTAACACTACTATTAACAACAATACTTGTATCTTGTACAGTAATAATTTTGTAATCTGTACGTACACCATTTAGATAACTAGTACCATCAGGATATGTTACAGTACAGGTCTGACCAGTAGCACCGTTCCAAATACTAATTGATGTACCTTTAATTACACCAATGTATTCTTCATCTTCATCTCTATTAATGAAAAACCACTTACCATCATCATAAGTAGTACCAGTGCCTAAATTAAGAATATGTTCAAAACCAGGTCTTTTAGTCAATCCAAAGGTGGGATCAGGGTATCCGTTATAGCACTCACGGACCTGCCCAGGCAGTTTCCTGTCATCTGATTGTTTTGATACCCCACCAAGGTAATTTGTGATCCGTTGAGTTACTGCTGCCATTATCTATAAAGAGCGTGGAACGGTTTGTAAGAACGATAGTTATTAGTTTCACCAGAGTGACCAAAGAATGTATAGTCACCTTGATTGCAGTCATACTCCACAGCCATAGCTCTGGTGTACGCTTCTTTTTGTTGTAGGATTTGGTATTGGCTAGTATCGCCTACAATTCTACTGGAGACAATACTTGCTGCCCTAGCTGTAATGTAATCTTGGATAGGACGTGGGAGATCAACCCAATCAAATAACCAAGTAATATCACACTCAACATTACCTTTTGGCCAATTATAGGTATGACTGATCTTATCGTATAGTTTACCGTTCCGACGGATAACAT
>JGI10211J34971_10001637_pt1 | contig 18397 bp, 11 predicted proteins | sample Etolagsediment_FD_34971 | JGI IMG/M metagenome (IMG submission 34971)
TGCTCCTCAAAAATTTTTGCTTGATTTATGATCTCTTGTTTTATAAGTGGATGGATGAAGTTTTCTAGTTTTTCTTTTTGCTCTATATTTGAAAATATCAAAGTTCCTAGTTTTTTCCTTAAAACCCTACCATCTTCTACAAACTGTTCACCAAATAGTTCAGATATTTTACCACTATGTTTATCTAGTAGGGTATGTGCTATCTTATCTGCATCTATTGTAAGGAAACCATGGAGCATAAAAAGTGATGCAACGGTACTTTTCCCCGTTGCTATACCACCTGTTAAAACAATAGCGTGTTTAAAATCAGACACGAAACTATCTTTTTGCTATGCCAGTTTGTGCTTTTGTTATATATGTAGGGTGTACAAAACAAGCGTTATGTAGCTCTGTATTGTAGTAGTTACAACCCTCTAGTAGATCTGAAACTTGAAGTACAATTTCAGCTTGTGGGTGGTACTTTTTAGAAGCAAATATCAAAGTATTATGTCCAAAAGAGTATGGCATAGTTATCCAGAAGTTATTTGCTACAGTTGCTAACTCTTTATTTGAAACCTCTAAGTCTTTGTATATGAAGCTTGCAACACAACAAAATATCCCTCTATTTTGCTCTAGTACTCTATCTACATTTGCCATCTCTAAACTATCTGGAGTTTTTGATAACGTATATAAAATGATATCAAACTCACCCTCTAAATTTAAGTTTTCACTATAAGTGATATCTTTACACTCATGTTTTGACAACTCTCTTTTAAAATCCTCACTTACCTCACCCACTACTAAAACTTTTTTTATATCTTTGTGTGAACACATAGGAACATGCACCATCATCTCATCAAACTGAAAGTTTTTATTTTCTAAATTAGCCATATTTTAATACCTTTATAATCTTTTGGGTATAATAGCAAAAAATTTTTAAATTCTCATAACTTGAGAAAACTAGGGGAATATATAAATGAATACATTTGATAAAATAAAAATATTTTGTGTAAAATTTAGAATAGTTTTTGGATTGGTGATTTTAGCACTTGGTTTTTACTTCACAGCAGAAGATCAATTTTATAACTTATGGTTTGCATTGGGGATAGTTCCACTTATAGCTGGTCTTACTAAGTTTTGCCCAATTTGTCTTATTACTAAAAAATGTACTATATAATATAAAGGAAAAAAATGTCTACAATCTCATATAAAGATGCTGGAGTTGATATCGATGCTGGAAACAGTTTCGTTGAAAATATAAAACCATATGTAAAATCTACAATGATACCAGGGGTACTTGGGGGGATTGGTTCTTTTGCAGGAGCTTTTGAACTTCCAACAGGATATAAAGAGCCTGTTATATTAGCTGGAACTGATGGTGTTGGTACAAAACTAAAACTTGCAATCGATAGTCAAAAGTTTGATACAGTTGGTATCGATCTTGTTGCTATGTGTTCAAATGATCTTATTTGCAACTTTGGAGAGCCTTTATTTTTTCTAGATTATTATGCTACTGCAAAACTTGAAGTTAATGAAGCTAGTGATGTAGTAAAAGGGATTGCAGAGGGTTGTATAAGATCACAGTGTGCCCTAATAGGTGGGGAGACTGCTGAGATGCCTGGTATGTATAAAGAGGGTGATTTTGATCTAGCTGGTTTTTGTGTAGGTATAGCTGAAAAATCTCAGATGAATAGAGTAGATGAAGTTAAAGATGGAGATATCTTAATAGCACTTCCTAGTAGTGGTGTCCACTCAAATGGGTTTAGTTTAGTAAGAAAACTACTATTTGATAAGTTAGGGATGAAATTTGAAGATGATTTTAATGGAAAACCTCTAATAGATACACTACTAGAGCCAACTAGAATATATGTAAAAGAGTTCAAAGAGAACAAAGAGCATATAAATGCACTAGCACATATCACAGGTGGTGGTATTGTAGAGAACCTCCCTAGAGTACTTCCTGATAACTTAAGAGCGATCGTACAAAGAGATAAGGTGCAAGTTTTACCTATATTTGAACTTATGGGGCAACATGTAGAGGAGTCTGAGATGTTCAGAGCTTTTAATATGGGTGTAGGGATGATATTTGTAGTAAATCCTGCAAATGTAGATAAAGTTTTAGAAAATACAGATGGATATGTTATAGGTCATATTGAGTCTGGAGATAAGGGTTGTGATATAGTTTAAGACTATACCACCCTATTTTGCTATCGATCCCCATCGAAGCAAATGGGGATAAGCTAGTATCTTAACTAAAAGTTAATACTATATTAAACTGAAATAAAATATCGAATAGAAGCAAATCCTCTTGAGTTTGTTGATCTTACCATATCTACCTCTTTTTTTGATACAATTCCTCCTAAAGCTATGATAGAGAAGTTTTCATCTTGATATATCTGAACCACTTTTTTTAGGTTTTCTATCCCTTTTGGTTCACCTTTGTTCTCTTTGTAAAATATCGGTGAGTATGTTACACCATCTACACCTAGTTTTTTTGCTTTTTTTATCTCATCTTCACTATGGCAACTTATCAGTACAAAAAGGTTGTGTTGTTTTGCTTTTGGTATATCTTCAAACTGTGTTGATGTTAAGTGTACACCATCAAAGCCTAAGTTTACCGCTAAGTTTATATCACCGTTTATTAGCACTTTTTTGATCTTGTATTTTCTTGAGATATTTAGTGTAGTTTTTGCTAACTCTAGTTTATTTTGTGATAGTTTATCTCTAAAACATATCATATCTACAGTATGAGTTTCAAATGAATTTTTAAGATTTTTTTCTAAAGCTTGTGTAGTATCCCCAAACTCTTTTGGGTCAGTTATGAAGTAGGAGCTAAAAAAAAAGGGCTTCATATAGAAACCCTTTTAAATATTGTTTTGATTGTGTTCACTTGTAAGTGATCATTCGGAACATTAAAAGAGAAATTTAGTCTCTTTTAGTGTTCCTCTTCAGCCATCATAACTGATCCAGCGATATATACATATGTAAGGATCATAAAGATAAATGCTTGTAGTAAACCAAATGCAAATAACAAGAAAAATCCTGGTAGTGGTGCAATCCAAGGTACCAGCATAAGTAATACCATCAAGAACATATCGTCACCTTTGATACCACCAAAAAGTCTGAATGATAAAGAAACGATTCTTGAGATGTGTGAGATAACCTCTATTGGGAACATAAGTGGTGCAAGTGCAGGAACAGGTCCCATCATATGCCCAAGATACTTTCCAGCACCATTTTCTTTAAATCCAACATAGTTATAGTAAACAAATACTATAAGTGCCAATGCTAACGTGAAGTTGATATTTGCAGTAACTGACTCAAAACCTGGGATGATACCCATTAAGTTTGCTGTTACTATAAGTAAACCAAGTGTAGCGATCAGTGGCAAAAATCTTCTAGCGTTTTTTTCACCCATTGAGTCTGCACCAATTGTAACTACAAATTTTAAAAATGCTTCCATAAGGTTTTGAGTACCTGTTGGTACAAGTTGCATCTTGCTTGTAGCTGCTCTAGCTAATAAAAATACGATAACTACAGTAAGTGCTAAGTGTGATAATATGATCCACTCTTGACCGTGACCACCAATAGCTCCGAAGAATGTAAATAATCTACCTTCCATATTTGTTTTCCTTTTGTTTTTCTTTTGTCATTAAAACTTTGCGCAATTATATTATAAACTTTATAAAACTTTTATAAAGCAAGGTTGTTGATTTTGGTACTAGTCTAATATAGTGTTAAGTTTTTATTAAGATTAGATGAAATAGCTTTGTATATTAAGATCTTTTTATCTACCTTTATATTTTATTTGCCTTAAGTTCTAGCTACTTATCTTCAAATCGCGCGTAATTTCTCTACTAATCTTAATAAAAACTTAACGCTATATTAGACTAAAGGGATGTTTAATTCCAATTAAAGATAAGATTGAACCACCACTATAACTCTATAAACCTATATCCGTCACTTTTAAGTTGCTCTCTTATTAGCTCTTGGTGTTCAAAACCTTTTGTTTCTAGTCCTATAGTTACATTTGCATCACCAAAGTCAAGAGATACAGAGTCTCTATCGTAGTCTATTTGTACTATATTTGCACTAAGATATTCAAAAATATTTGTAAGTGATTTTAAACTTCCTGGCTTATCTATAAGTGTAACTTGGAGATTCATCTTTCTTGCACTTTTTACAAGACCTTTTTCTATTATCTGAGCTAGCATCGTAACATCGATATTTCCACCACTTAATATAAGTGCTACATTTTTACCTTTTATATCTAGTTTTTGATGCATCACTGCAGCTGCTCCAACTGCACCTGCCCCTTCAACTACTAGCTTGTGTTGCTCTAGTAAAAAAAGTATAGCACTTGCACACTCTTTATCCTCAACCTCTACTATATCATCAACATACTGTTTTACATAGCTATACATTTTAGGGATCACATCTCTAACTGCAATACCATCTGCTATTGTTTTTACACTCATACTATCTTGTGGATGATCTGAATCAAATGACCTTTTCATAGCATTTGCTCCACTTGCAACAACACCTATTATTTTTATAGATGGCTTTAGTGCTTTAGCAGCAGCTGCTACACCTGTGATAAGTCCACCACCACCTATTGGTACAACTATCATATCAAGATTATCTATCTCCTCTAAAAGTTCAAGAGCGATAGTACCCTGCCCCTCTATCACCTCATCATCTGCATATGGGTGGACAAATGTTTTATTTTCATTTTTTGCATAGCTTGTTGCAAACTTATAAGCTTCATCATAGTTTGCCCCATGAAGTATCACTGTTGCTCCATGGCTTTTGACACCTGTAACTTTTGTAAGAGGTGTAGCTTCTGGCATCACTATAGTTGCAACACAACCAAAATATTTACTGCTATATGCTACACCTTGAGCATGGTTTCCAGCACTTGCTGCTACTACCCCTTGAGCTCTATCCTCTTTAGTTAAAGAGGCTATTTTGTTAAATGCACCTCTTAGTTTAAAACTTCCTGTAAGTTGAAGGTTCTCTTTTTTTAGATAGATATTTGCATCACACTGTGCACTTAATATTGGAGCGTATGCTACTGGTGTTATTCTTATTATATCTTCTAATTTGTTTTTTGCTTTTTGTATATTTTCTAGTGTTATCATAAATGGATTTTACACTATTAACTATAAATTTCAGCTTCTAGTTTCCCCATAGACTCTAATGCTTTGTTAAAATTATATTTTTTGATATACCCTTTGATTTGTAAAAACAACTCCTCCTCTTTTTGCTTTAAACTAATTTGTGATATTTTATCCACAACCGATTCGCAAACCTTTGGTCTTCTTGAGGTGATAGATTTTTTTAGCTCTTTAAAAAGTTTTATCTTATCCTCTTTTGTTAGCTCTTTTTTTATATCTTCAACTATTTTTATATCAGATTTTACTTTTTTTCTATCGCCACCACTTGACAATATCTGACTAAGTGTTAAAAACAACTCTTGTATATCTATAGGTTTTGTTAGATGTTTATCGACTCCGTAACTTAAAGACTTCTCTATATCCTCTTTCATAGCATGAGCACTTAATACAACTATAGGTATATCTTTATCTATATCTCTTATATGTTTTGTTGCTGTATATCCATCCATTATAGGCATCTGTATATCCATAAGTATGATATCGTATCTGTGTTGATGCTCACCAAATCTATCAAGAGCGATTTTTCCATTTTTTGCAACATCGATATTTATACTGTATGGCTCTAAAATAGATTTTACTATATCTATATTAAGATCATTGTCCTCCACAAGGAGTATATTTGTGTTTTTAAGGTGTGATATATCTACTAAAACTTTATTATCCTCTTCATCTTTGATATACTCCATCTTCATAGTTGGAGCTGGTAGCTCAAAGAGAAAGCTACTACCCTTACCAACTTCACTCTCTACCCAGATATGACCACCTAGAAGTGTAACCAACTCTTTTGATATAGCAAGTCCAAGACCAGTGCCACCGTACTTTCTAGTTATACTTTGATCTGCTTGGGAAAATGACTGAAAAAGTTTTTGTTGCTGATCTTTGGTGATACCTATACCTGTATCTTTTATCTCAAATAGTAGATGCTCTTTATCTGTACGTGATATGATTATCTCTATTGAGCCTTGTTGTGTAAATTTTATAGCGTTATTTGTAAGATTTATAAGTATCTGTGTGAGTCTTAGTGGATCTGTGTATATCAACATCTCCTCTATATTGTATTTTACTTTTAGTTGAAGTGATTTCTCATCTGCTTTTATACTGGTCATCGCTTTTACATTTTCTATTGTATCTAGAAGATTAAAATTTATCTTCTCTATTGTCAATCTATTTGCCTCAATTTTTGAAAAATCAAGTATATCATTTATGATCTCCAAAAGATTTTTTGATGAACTTTCTATCTTACTTAGATAATCTTTTTGTGTACTATTTAGTGGGCTATTTTTTACTAGATGGATCATACCTATGATACTATTCATAGGGGTCCTAATCTCATGGGACATATTTGCTAAAAAGCTTGACTTTATATGTGTTAGCTCCTCTGCTTTGTTTTTTGCATCCCTTAGACTATCTTCTAGATTTTTTTGATCTGTTATATCAACCATTGTACCTATTAGTAGATATGGCTTATCATCTTTTGTATACTCTACAACTTTGAAGTTTTGGGCTATATATCTTAGTGTATCATCCTCTCTTTTTATATAGTAGTTTATCTGCTGCTCTGTTTTGGTATCTATTGCGTTTTGTAAAGCTGTGTTAAGTTTATCTTTTTCAAACTCTGGTATAAACTTTAAAAACATATCATACTCTAGATCTTTTTTACTATGTTGTGTATTTAAAATTGTACATATCATCTCATCACAATATATTATGTTTTTTTCAAAATCTAACTGGAAACTTCCTATATGTGCGATATCAAAAGCTAGTGATAGCTGCTGTAGCGATCTGTTTTTATCTTTTATAGCTTCATTTGCTATATTTCTCTCTTTTGATAGTTTTCTATTCCAGTATATAAATAGAAGCAAAACAACCATAGTTGTTGCAACAAACTTATAAAACTGATCATAGTTTATTTTCTGCTCTATTTTAATATCTGTCCATCTATTTAGTTGTGTTTGGAAAACTGTTTTTGGTATATGTTTTATTGTTTTATTTAAAATAGAGTATAGAAGTTGATCCTCTTTAGATACTGCTATACTTAGTGGATAGTTTATATTTGAGTATCCAGATATTTGAAGGTTATCTATGCCGTATCTTTTTATCATATATGTTGCAACTGGTATAGATGCAATAGTAGCATATGCTTTACCTTGACTAACACTTAAAAATGATTCTTTTGTACTATCTGTTAATTTTAAGTTTATTGTTGGGTGTTTATCTTTTAGTAGTTCAACTAAAGCTGAACTACTTTTTCGAGCTATCGTTTTACCATCAAGATCACCAAAAGAGTTTACAAAAGGCTTATCTTTTTTTGTCAATATTGCTAAATCAAGAGTTAGATAAGGTGTAGTAAAGTTTGCAAAATCTTCCCTTTTTTTTGTTTTAACTGCTGATGGGAGGATATCACATCGATTCTCTTTTAGATACTGCAATGCTTGATCCCAAGTATCTGTATGTATATGTTCAAACTTTATATCCAACTTATCCTCTATTTTTTTCAAAATATCTATAGAGATCCCTCCCATTTTATGTGTATGGATAGCTCTATCATCCTCTATTTCAATACTAAACTCTATTGGTGCATAATCTAGATTGTTACACATTGTGAAAGTTTTTTTATCTCTTAGATAATCTTTTTCATCTTTTGTTAGATAATTTTTCTTATCTAAAATATCTTGGGAGATATTTAGCATCTTTTGTTTTAGTTTTAATACCTCTGATTGATCTAAGTTTTCTATCCCTTTTAATAGTATTGAGTTTAAGATAGGGTTGTTTTTTGATGTAGCGATATATAGATTTAACCCAAATCTTTTATCTGCTATCTCAAAAGCGGCTTTTACATTTGATATAGAGTTTTTAGCTAATAGATATGATGCAACTGAGTAGTTATGGATAGATCCATCTGCTTTACCAAAAGATACAGCTTTTAGTGCTTCTAGTGTTGAGTTTACCACTTTTAATTTTATACTTGGGTAGTGGTTTTTCAAAAGATCCTCTTCATAAAAACCTTTGACTACTGCTATTGTTTTTCCATCACAATCTTTTAAAGACTCTATAGTATCTTTGTTACTACTATTTATAAACAACACATCTGTTGATTTTATATATGGCTTTGTAAAGCTTAAAAACTCCTCTCTTTGTGGTGTTTTAGCTATATTTAACATCACATCAAGCTGATCCATCTTTACCATATCGATATATTGGTTCCACGTTTTATTTGTGATATATTCTATATTTAGACCTATCTTTTTTGCAACTAGCTCTATATAATCTATAGAGAAACCTTTTGGTTGATTATCTTCATTGTAGTTGTATGGTGCCCAATCTTGTTCGTTGTGTACTGTTATGATAGGGTTGTTTTTTATAAAATCTAGCTCCTCATCTGTAAAACTTATCCTTTTTACTTGATCTTCTAGTTGCATCACCCATCTGTTTGTAAGGATAGATAACTTCTCTTTTGAGATTTGGTTTAGTGATTTGTTTATTATAGAGTATAGTATCGGTTTGTCTTTATTTACCCCTATCCTTAAATCCTCTTTTTTTATCCCATCAAGTTCACCTAGTGGCTTTATATTTGTTATAAATTGGGAGTTTATAGCTTTTCTTCCAGAGCTATATGAAGCTGTAAAGTAGTCTATATCACCCACTGCTAAAGCTTTTACTTTCTCTATACTACTTGAGTACTCATATACTTTTATACCATGAGTGATAAAACTATCTTTATAAAATATACTTCTACTAATACCCACCTTTTTATCTTTTAAACTATAAATATCTTTGTAGTTTGTATCTTTCTTTAGACCAAATATATAAGTTGGTATCTCATGATATATATCACTAAAAAGTGTGAAATCTTCCCTTTTTTTTGTATGGGATATATCTGTTATGATATCTACTTTTTTATCTTTAAAGTCATTTAGTGTAGGGGTCCACCTTTGTGTTTTTATATTAAACTTTAGTCTACTTACTTTTTCTATATCTTTTATGATATCTACACTTAAACCTTGGTGTTTACCATCTACAAAATAGGAAAATGGCTTAAAGTTGTTTAACATCCCTACAGTTACTTCAGGATTGTTTTTTATATACTCTAACTCCTCTTTTGTAAATATATCTGTTGCAAAACTAGATATAGTAAGCAGTATAAACAATACAATTTTAAAAACCATAACTTCCCCCTATGATAAAATATCTAACGCCTCTTTAAACCTATACTCATCAACTAACTTTTCTATTCTATCAAAAGTTATCTGACACCCTTTTGGTAAATTATATAGTTTAAACTTCTCCATAACTTCTAAGATCTTTTTTGGTCTTTTTGTTAAAAGTACACTTTTCAACTCTTCAAAAAGCTCATCTTTTCTCTTATCATCTATTGACTCTTTAGTGTTAAGTGTTAAGTTTGCAGTGTTAAGCTTCTCTTTTAGTTCAGATATCACTATGTTTAACTCATCATATAAGTTTGGTAATAATGTTTTATCTTTTGTATCCTCAATCTTAAGTGCTATTTGACTTATAGTACTTGCTCCTATATTTGCACTAAGACCTTTTAGGGTATGGATAGTTCTATCAAACTTTTCATTATCGAGTTTTTCTAAAGTTATATCTTGATAATCTTTTATAAACTCATTTAGTATTTTAATATATAGCTTCTCATTGCCAGCAAGATGAGATAGCCCTACTTTTGTATCTATTCTATCAAATTTAGGTATATCAATCTTTTCACTATTAACTATTAACTCTTCACTATTAACTTTATGAGCTATATATTTTCCCAAGGTTTTATGAAGCTTTTCTATATCGATTGGTTTGTTTAGATGCTCTTGCATAGTAGCTTTTTTTGTAGCTTCTATATCACTTGCCATCGCATTTGCAGTTAGGGCTATGATGGGGATCTCTTTATCAAGCTCTCTTATCTTTTTTGTAGCTTCAAACCCATCCATTATAGGCATCTGTATATCCATAAGTATAAGATCATATTTAGTTTTATTTTTTTCGTATAGCTTAACAGCCTCAAGACCGTTTGATGCTATATCTATATTTATCTTTGTTTGCTCTAGTAGTCCTATTACTATCTCTTGGTTGATTAGATTATCTTCAGCTAGTATAATATGGCTATCTTTAAACACTAAAATATCGTTGTTTTGATTATCTGATTTATCTACTTTTGTTAAAAATTTATCATCTTTTAAAAATATATCACACAATAGATCGTATAGCGTAGATGGATTTACAGGTTTTTGCAAAAATATATCTATCCCAACTTGGTTTGCTTGTTTTACTATACTATCTTGCCTGAAGCTACTTACCATGATCACCATTGGTGGTTTTTTTAGTTTGCAAGATTTTGTTATAAGTTTGGTTGTCTCTATCCCATCTAGGTTTGGCATATTCCAATCCATCAAAATAAGGTCATACTGGCTACTGCATCCATTTAGTATATCTATAGCTTCATATCCACTAGAAGCTACATCTACTGCTATATCAAAGTTTTTAAGCAGAGTTTTTAATATCTCATGCCAAGTTTCATTGTCATCTACTATTAAAACTTTTTTATCTTTAAACCCTAGGTAATCTTTTTTATTGCTATATATCTCCTCTAGATCTATCTCAAATATAAAACAACTACCAACACCTTTTTGACTCTCTACCCATATCTTACCACCCATAAGCTCAACTAGATTTTTAGATATAGATAGACCCAATCCTGTACCACCATATTTTCTAGTGGTTGAACCATCTGCTTGTGTAAATGAGTGGAATAGTTTAGCTATCTCCTCTTTAGTTAAACCTATCCCTGTATCTTTTACCTCAAATCTATATCTATTTTTATTTTTTGATACATATATTCCAACTTCCCCATCGCTTGTAAACTTCACACCATTTCCAAGTAGATTTGTAAGTATTTGACTCAACCTCAAAGAGTCACCTAAAACAATTTTAGATATATCTTTACCATAACTTACCACAAGATCTAGATTTTTCTCATGAGCTTTTTGCTCTAAAAGTGTCACTACAGAATCTATAGTTTTAAATATATCAAATTTAACATTTTCTATTGTTAGTTTTCCAGCTTCTATTTTTGAAAAATCAAGTATATCATTTATGATACCTAAGAGTGATTTTGCACTGTTGTCTATCTTTTGGATATAATTTTTTTGCTTAAGTGAAAGATCTGTTTGAAGTGCAAGATGTGACATACCTAATATACCATTCATAGGTGTTCGTATCTCATGGGACATATTTGCTAGAAACTCACCTTTTGCTTTTGTAGCATTTTGTGCTTTTTTTGTCTCTTGGATAAGTTTGTTTTCTAGCTCTTTGTGTTTTGTGATATCTTTTACACTTACAAGGAACCTTTTTTTATCACCCATAAGTGCTATAGACATACTTGTGATGATATGGGTTCCATCTTTTGCTACACATGTTTTTATAAAATCTTTTATATAACCTTTGTCAAAAACCTCTTTTAGAGCTTTTCTACTACGATCTCTATCCTCTTTTATACTTAGCTTTAAACAGCTTGTTCTTAAAAGCTCCTCTTTACTATAGCCTGTTATATCACTATAAGCTGGATTTGCATCTAAAAAAGCGGTAGTTTCAAGGTCAAGTATAGCTATACCATCTTTTGATGTTTTGTATATCGCTTCAAATGTATCTTTTTGATTTTGTAGCTCTTTTGTCCTTTTGGTTATATTCTGTTCTAAAAGAAGTTTTTCATCATTCCAAGCTTTATAAAATATGGTGTTGTTAACTGTATTTGATAGCTGAACTGTAAAGTTTCTCAAAGCTAGCATAGTCATACCCTCATCACATATCCTTGAAAATTTTTCTATATCTTTAAAGCCATTACCTACAACTATAACACCATAGGGTATCTCTACATCTCCACCAAAAAGCTCTATATAAGCTTCACTTAAAAAAAGTGATTTTAGTAGTTTCTCAACCTTTTGGTTTGGATTGGCTTTTGTGTGAATTATATCTTTTTTACTAGTCCTTAGATACTCTATAACCTCTCCTGAAAGTAGTAGATTTATGATTTTTAGTATTTTTTGCTCCATTGGGTTATCGTAACCTTTATGGTTGACTATTTTAAACCATCCATTTGCATCATCATGTTCAAAGATGATAGCTTTTTGAAAACCCAACTCCTCAACTGCAAAACTAGTAGCTATATCGTATAGTGAAGATATCTGCATTGTTTCATTTATACTTTTACCTATTTGGTATAGTTTATTGTATATCCTAGCTTGTTTTAAATTCTCCTCTTTTAACTTTTGAGATAAAATCAAACTATCACTGATACAATCTTCACATCTATTTTTTTCCACAACCAAACCTTACAACCAAATCTCTACTTCTAAAAAATCATCTCCACAAGAGATCCCTTTTGTCATCTTTGTTTTATATCCAACTTTAGATCTTCTCATAGACCTAAACCCCTCTTCTGTTTCAATTCTCTCCCCATTCACAAGGTCAGTATTATAGATAAGTTGCATCAAACCTGTAAATCCACCACTATTTGCCCAATGTACAGGGTAGTCATTTTTCCCATACATCCTAAGATAGCTTAGGTCTTCAAAGTCGTTGTAGTTTCTAAAGATAGCTTTCTCTTTACTAAGTTGTGATGCGGTGTGATACCCCCACCCCATAGTATTTACTAAAGCTGCTAGTGCTTTTATCCAATCCTCTTTTGTTTTTAGATATGGTTTTACTGCACCCTCCCATTCAGGTGAAGTCATGATACCACCATATGTGAAAAATCCACAAGCATGCCCCGCTTCCATTAGAAGCTCACCTGCAAGTGTGATACCATACTCACCTGCAACTTCACTCATTTGGCGTACAAACTCAAACTGAAGTCTGTTTACATAGTCACTTTGATTTCTTACAAGATATACACCAAAAGCTGGGATATACCCCTCTTCATTTCCTACAAGAGTAGCTTGTGCACCTAAAAATGTATCATATATCTTCTGCTCATGCTCCCAATTTAAAGGGAGTTTCTCCACCTCTTTAAAAACTGTTGGTTCTTTTTTAGGGTATATATCAAAGTTACACTCCCCTAGTTTTACCTCAAAGCTATTTACCTCATCACCACACGCCATGCAAGAGGTTTGTATAGCGTATATATCTTTTAACTCTTTATTGTATATAACCGCATAAGCTGCTGCTAAAAATCCAGCTGTATAGTAATCAACAGGTGTTTGACTCTTCCCAAACTTCATCTCCCAAGTTTTAGAAAAAAATGACTTTGTGGTTTGTAAAACTACACCATCTTGATCCATTTGAGTTAAATCTATAAGACCATACCCAAAACACTTATAGATATCTTGTGCCATAATTTTAGACTCTTTCTCATTAAGACCCTCACAAAGGTTTGTTAATTGATAGTGGAGTGAATCTGCTGCACTTCCTATTAAAAATCTTGAGCTATCTAGATAGTCTGCATCTAAAATAGTTCTTTGAAGATTTGTGATGTAATGGTGACAGTGAAATATCATAGCCTCGCCACCTATCTCTAAATAGTTGTGTTTCTCATCAAATTTATAATCATCTATATTAAACATATTGAAATCCTCATATATCAAAAGTCTTATTAACTAACTTTTCTGTTGTAGATTTTACAACTTCAAAAAAATCGCTATCAACATATATCGCATCGTTTAAGGATAAACTATCTTGAGTTATTTTAATATCTCTTTTTAAAAACTCAGGGATTAACTTCATAATAATCCTATCGATTATCTTACTATCACCATTTTCTATCGCCCATACAAATAGTGGCTTTATATCTTTTTGCATCTGTTTCTCTCTTTGATTTTTTTCTCTTTATTTACTAATTATACCATTTAATAGTCTCATTGGGGTCTTTTAATTCTAAGACCTAAATAAGACTTAATTTTTGTATAATATATAAAAACTTCAAAGGTGCTAATATGGAAAATAAAGAGGTGATACTAGTAGTTGATGATACACAAGCAAATGTTGATATACTTGTAGAGCTACTTGATGATTATGATGTTGTTGTTGCACTAGATGGTAAAAGTGCACTAGAGGCTTTAGAGTATGATGATATAGATCTTATACTATTAGATATCATGATGCCTATAATGGATGGATTTGAGGTGTGTAAAAAGATCAAACTAGATCCAAAAACAGAATCTATCCCTGTGATATTTCTAACTGCAAAAACTGATGATGCAAGTATCCAAAAAGGTTTCGAACTAGGTGGTGCTGATTATGTTACTAAACCTTTTAGACCCATAGAGTTACTCTCAAGGGTAAAAACTCAACTAAATCTAGTAAAACACCAAAAAGCACAAATAGAGGAGAATAAGTTTTTAGCACTAAGTGAATTGATGGAAAATATAGCTCACCAATGGAGACAACCGCTATCTGTAATAAGTACATCTTCAAGTGGTATGTTGATGCAAAAAGAGCTTAATCTATTAAGTGATCAAAATCTGGTTGACTTTTGCAACACCATAACCGATCAAGCTCAATATCTATCCTCAACAATTGAAAATATAAAGCACCTAATGGATAAAAATAATGAGAAGATCAAGATAAACCTATATAGCTTTTTTAAAGAAAATATACCTTCCATCTTCAATGAAAACAATATAGATGATATCAAATATATGATCGATATAGATAAAAATATAGATATTTATGGCTCACGTGGTGATTTTTTACAAGTTATTGAGCATATACTTATAAATAGCAAAGAGTTTTTAAAGCAAAAAGATCTAAAACTGATATCTATAACAGTAAAAGAGGATTTACAAAATGGAGTTTCTATAGAGATCTATGATAATGCAGGTGGAGTTGATGATGAGATTGTAGATAAAATATTTGAGCCATACTTTACAACAAAACACAAATCACAAGGGACAGGGTTGGGTCTTTATGCTGTTAGATCAATAATAAAAGAGTCATTTGATGGTAAACTAAATATCTCAAATAGAGAGTTTGAATATAACAACATTGAACAAAAAGGTTTTAATATTGAGATTATTGTACCTACTACTTAGTTTTTTCTTTTTTTTAAATATATCTTATGCAGATGAGCTAAAAAAAGTAACTCTACAGTTAGAGTGGAAACATCAGTTTGAGTTTGCTGGTTTTTATGCTGCAAAAAATCAAGGGTATTATAAAGATATAGGTATCGATCTTGATATAAAAGAGTTTGATCATAATATTGATATAGTAGATGAAGTTGTAACTAAAAATGCCACTTTTGGGGTCTCATCTTCATCTTTGATCCTAGAAAAACTAAACAATAAACCTGTTGTGCTATTAGCTTCATATTTCAAACAAAACGCACTAGCAATAGCAGTTAAAAAAGGGATCAAGTCACCAAAAGATCTAGTTGGTAAAAAGATAATGTCAGTTCCATGGGAGATGGAGCATACATCTATTGGGGCTATGCTTAAAGATGCAGGTATCACCAAAGATCATTATACACTTGTTGAGCACGATTTTAAAATAGATAGGTTTGTAAGTGGTGAAGTTGATGCTATGACTATATTTACAACATCACAACCTTATCTACTAGAAAAATCTAATATTGAATACAATATATTAAACCCTGCAGATTTTGGTTTGTATTCATATGATCTTGAGCTTTTTACAAGTGAAGATATGGTCAAAAATGAAACTAAACTTGTTCAAGATTTTGTAAAAGCTACAAATAAAGGGTGGAGATACGCACTTGAAAATAAAAAAGAGATTGTAGAGCTAATATATGATAAATACTCAAAAGAGAAGTCTATCGAGGCACTTTTGTTTGAAGCAGATAAAACCGATCAGTTATTTAAAAGAGATATTTTCAAAATAGGTGCTATTGTACCTGAACTTATACAACTAAACTCCTATATGTATATAAAACTTGGTCTAATCAAAAATGAAACCATCTCAACTAATATTTTAAAAGATTATACAATACAGCCTTTGGATATAGGTGATAAAAAANCATTTCTAAATAAAAAAGAGAAAGAGTATATCTCAAAACAAAAAANTATAAAAGTACACAATGAACTAGACTGGGCACCATTTAATTANAATATAGATGGGAAACCTCAAGGGTATAGTATAGATTTTATATCCCTTGTAGCATCTAAAGTTGGTCTTGAGATTGAATTTGTTAGTGGTCCCACTTGGGATAGATTCTTAAAAATGGTAAAAGATGACAAACTAGATGTGATGTTAAACATAGCATCAACACCACAAAGGGAAGAGTATCTAAAGTTTACCTCTTCATATATGGAAAATATCGATTCTGTTTTTGTTAGAAAATATGAAAAAAATTTAAAATCATTAGCCGATTTTAAGGATAAAAGACTAGCAGTTGTAAAAGGTTTTTATGAGGAGGAGCTTCTTGAAAAACATTATCCAAATATCAAGCTTGTAAAGTTTCAGAACACTTTAGATGCTATAAAATCTGTAGCCTTTGGTGAGGTTCATGGGGTGATAAATAGTTTTACAAACATAAACTATCTTATTGAAAACTATGGTATTACAAATTTAAAACCTGCATTTGAGGTTGATGATGAGCGATTTAATTTAAAGCTTAGATTTGCAGTTAAAAAAAACAATCACCTTTTAGGATCTATTTTGGAAAAAGGGTTGCAGCAGTTAACTCAAAAGGAGATTTTAACCCTAAAAAGAAAATGGCTCTCAAAAGAGCTTTCAATTGGTGAGATCAAAGCTCCACTTCTAAATCTAAAAGAGATAGAGTATCTAAAAAATAAAAAAACAGTAAATATGTGTGTAGATCCTAGCTGGATGCCATTTGAGTCTATAAAAGATAGTAAACATATAGGTATAGCGGCTGATTTTTTTGAGCTATTTCAAAAAGATATAGGGATACCTATAAAACTAATAGAAACAAACTCTTGGAGTCAATCTTTAGAGTTTGTACAAAATAGAAGATGTGACATACTCTCTTTAGCGATGGAGACACCACAAAGGAAAAAATACCTTAACTTTACAAAGCCATATCTTACTATCCCACTAGTTCTTGCTACAAAGATGGATGTTCAGTTTATAGCAGATTTTCAAACCATAATAGATAAACCTTTAGCTATACCAAAAGGTTACGCTTTTGCAGAGCTACTAAAGGTAAAATACCCTAAGCTAAAACTAATAGAGGTTGAAAATATAAAAGATGGTCTACAAAAAGTAAAAGATGGTAAGATTTTTGGATATATTGGTACACTCTCAAGTGTTGGATATATGTTTCAAAAAGAGTTTACAGGTGAGTTAAAAATTGCTGGAAAATTTGATGAAAGTTGGAACTTAGGGGTAGCAGTTCGAGATGACCACAAAACACTTTTAGATATATTCAATAAAATTATATACAATATATCAGATCATGATAAGCAAACTATATCAAATAAATGGATAGCTATAAAGTTTGAAAAAGGGATAAACTATGATCTTGCATGGAAGATCTTGGCTATATCTTTATTTATAATCTCCCTTATAGTTTATTGGAACCGAAGATTAGCATCACTAAACAAAGAGCTTTCAATTGCAAAAAATAAAGCAGAGGAGGCAACTATAATAAAATCAAACTTTTTAGCAAATATGTCCCATGAGATAAGGACCCCTATGAATGCCATAATAGGGTTGATATATCTATTAAAACAGAACAATCAAGATAAAAAACAAGATATTTTTATAGACAAACTAGAGGTCTCATCAACTATTTTGCTAAACCTTATAAACGATATACTTGATTATTCTAAAATAGAAGCTGGAAAACTACAAATCAACAACACACCTTTTAATCTAAAAAAACTGATCTCAAATATAAAAACGATCATCGATGTAAAAGCGGATGAGAAAGGGCTTTATTTTAATATAGAGTATGGTGAAGATCTGCTTGATATATTAAATAGTGATAGTTTAAGATTAACACAAATTTTGATGAACCTACTATCAAATGGTATTAAGTTTACACAAAGTGGTGGAGTTGTCTTAAAAATAGAGAAACAAAAAGATAATATATATAGATTTAGTGTCATAGATACAGGTATAGGGTTAAGTGATGAACAGATCGATAAGTTGTTTATAAAATTTACCCAAGCAGATCAATCAACAACAAGAAAATATGGTGGAACTGGACTTGGTTTATCTATAAGCAAAGAGCTAATAGAACTTATGGATGGTAAGATATGGGTTGAAAGTAAGCCTGGTGTTGGAAGCTCTTTTATCTTTGAGATAAGATCTGGTGA
>JGI10211J34971_10001638_pt1 | contig 18386 bp, 13 predicted proteins | sample Etolagsediment_FD_34971 | JGI IMG/M metagenome (IMG submission 34971)
CGGGGAAACGGCTCGCGGGCGAGCCGCATAGTATCGTATACTTTTTTCGGGCAACGCGCCCGAATGAGCCGAAAGGAGTGAATTGTGCGGCTAAAAATCAAGATACTGATCTCGTTTCTGGCGATTGCGGCAACCGGTGCGGTAGCAGCGGGCTTTGCGTTACACGGGCTATCAAAAATCTCGGATCGTGCGTTCAAAATCGGGTACCTGACCGCACCCCGCGTGTACGCCGTGATGGAGTCGCGCCTCTGTCTGACCGAGGGGCACCTGATTATCGAAGAGATTCTCTCCGGTGCCGAGCCGGTAACCGAATTCGACTACGCCATGGCGCTGCTGGACGAATCTGCCGCGTACACCCGGATTCTCCTTCGGGGAGGCGAGATCGAAGGAGACACTCTCCCGCCGATTGAGGAAGAAGCGGTTATCGAGCAGCTTGAGATCATGGTTCGTTCGGTAGATGCACTCAAAGAGCTCTTCGCTCGACGCTTTGCGGTTTTTCAGCAAACCGGCCTCAACAACGCCGGGTACGACGAATCATTTGACCTGATGTTTCAGGAGTACCAGGGTGCGGCGACGATCGCGGCCGGGGTCATGAACGGGAAATTACGTACGTTTCGCGCGGAACTCGAGTCTGCCGCCAGGAGTTCGACGACGGAGCTCATTGCGGCAACCGTCCTCAGCCTCATCCTCGCAATCAGTATCGCGATTCTGTTTGCCCGGAGCCTGACAAAGCGTATCCACACGGTGATCGGTACCGCGAACCTGCTTGCCGACGGCGACCTCTCGCCGGTCACAGCCGACACAGGAACAGACGAGATAGGCGATCTTTCCCGTAATCTCACGACCGTCGGAGATAACCTGCGCGAGATTGTCGGTACGATCACCGAACGCACGCAATCACTCAGCGACACCGGAGAAACACTGAGTAAAAATGCGGAAGACTCCGCCGCCGCCGTCGGTCAGATCAACAATACCGCCGAAGCGACCCGAAGCCGGAATCAGGAACTGGTAGCCAACGTTACACAAACGTCCGCAATCATCGAGGAGATCGCCCGCAATATCGAATCGCTGGATGGCGCCGTTCAGCAGCAGGCCGCCGTCATCGAGGAGTCATCCGCGTCCATAGAAGAGATGATTTCCAGTATCCAGAGCATCGGCGAAATAACCGTCAAAGCGCAGGGCGAAGTAACCGGTCTCAACCGCGCGTCGGATGACGGACGAACCTCGCTCCAGGAACAGGACCGGTTGATAACGACGATTTCTCAGGCGAGTGAGAGTCTGGTGGAAGCCAACGAACTGATTGCCAGTATTTCGAGCCAGACGAACCTCCTCGCGATGAACGCAGCCATCGAAGCGGCGCACGCCGGTGAAGCGGGAAAAGGTTTTGCCGTCGTCTCCGACGAGATCAGGAAACTCGCCGAAATGACTGCCGAACAGTCGCAGCAGGTTGGCCGGAATATCACTTCCATCCGCCAATTCATTACCGGGCTGGTAGAGAGCAGCGGCGAGAGCAATCGTGCAATTGATGCGATCCAGGACGCCATGAACAAGGTCCGGGAGGTCTTTGATATGATCCAGGCGGCTATGCAGGAACAGCGCGCCGGTGGCCAGGAGATTCTGGAAGGTCTGACCCGAATGCGCGAGATGACCAGTCAGGTCAACGGTGGTTCCAGCGAGATGAAAGCGGGCAACAACCAGATGCTGGAAGCGATGCAGAACGTGAACGATATCTCTCTGGCGCTCAGCACGGCGATGAATGAGATCAGCGCGGGGGTTAGCACGGTAGCGCGCTCCATCAACGATATTTCCGGCATCTCGGCGGTGAACCAGGATCAGATCGGCGCGATCATCGTCGCTTCCGCCCGATTCCGGATCGGAAACGAAGCGGCATCGTAACCGTTCAATGATCCGCGGGGAAACCGGGCGGCAGGCACAACAGATTCCATATTCCGCACGGATCCAGGTCGGCTCCCTCGTGGAGATGCAGCTTTTCGGCCCGAAAAAGCCCTTTCGGCGCGTACCCGTATTCGTGCAGCAGTTCGAGGATCTCCCTTCGGTCGTATCCCGCATTTTGCGTATTGATGCACGAATACTCGATAAGGATCGCCGCACCGGTACCCGAAAGCGTTGCACGCATTCCCTGAAGCGCGAATACCTCCGCTCCCTCAATATCGATTTTGACAAAATCCGGAGCGGGAAGGGCTTCCTTCACGATAAAATCGTCCAGCGGCCATACGGGAACGCGCACGGTCCCGCTTCGCTGGAGGCGGTACTGGTCCAGATCCCGTTCCGGACGCTCGTACAGTGAGCTGAAGGTATCATCCGAGTAGACCGCAAGATCGGCGTATTCCCGTCGGCTTCCCAGTGCGATCCGGAACAGCTTCACCCGCTCCCGGCTCTCTTCCGGTACGCGGTCAAGGAAACGATCTCCCGCCGGCCCCGGTTCAAACGCCAGAAGCGTATCGATGTCACCCAGATACGGGATACTCAGCGCTCCGTCGTTTGCTCCGATATCGTAATAGACGACACGCTCCCGAGACTCCCGCAAAAACGCCAGGACGCGGGGAACCCAGTGACGAAGATTCACGTTGATGTCTGCATACTCACCGATCATGGCGCCATAGTAGCAGACTTGCACAACCCTATCCATTTGGAAACAATGAGAACCCATGAACTACTGGGATATGAATACGGTTCGTTCGCTGATCTTTGCGGCAGGACGAACGGCACTCGAATATTTCGATTTTCCTTCAACCGAGCACAAAGCGGACGACTCTCTGGTAACCGCTGCCGACCGTAAAATCGAGGCTTTTTTCCGGGACGCCCTGACCGCCGGCGAGGGCAAACCTGGCGCGGGCGACGCATCATTCATCGGAGAGGAGACCTCCCACACGATGAGCGAAACCGACATTGCCGCCGCCTTGCACGGGTCCACCTGGGTCGTAGACCCTATCGACGGGACGGCGCCCTACGCGAACCACCTCCCCACGTGGGGAATCTCGATCGGATACGTGGACGACGGCGTGCTGACCCGCGGCGCACTCTTTGTACCGCGCACCGGCGAACTGCTCATCTCGGACAACGACGGAACGGTTCTTCTGTTTGAGACGTCCCGCGACCCTCACTCATGGGACGACTCGGCGGGAAAATCGTTTTCAGCCGAAGAAGCACCCTATCGCTCCAGCGGAATGATCAGCCTCCCTCAGGAGATTGCGAACCGTGCCTCGTTTCGCGGACGAAACCCGATGCAGGCAAACGGCAGTGCCGTCTACTCGGTCGTTCAGATGATCCTGGGCGGATATCTCTCCTACGTGGCACGAATCAAGCTGTGGGACCTTGCCGGCGCCGTTCCGCTCCTGTGGAGTCTCGGATTCAGGATGGAGTTTACCGACGGCCGATTGCTCGACCGGGCCGTGACCACAGAAAACTGGATCCTCGACCCGTCGAATCCTCGATGCTGGAAGAGTACGGACCTCCTCTTCCTGGCCCGGTCCGCGGAAACGATTGCCTACGTACGGGACAACTACGAAGTCACCCGGTAACCGTCCCCGCGTTCCGCACGAACGGTTTCCCCGTGGCAAGTTCAACGCTCTTATACGCACCGTCGTACAGCCCGATACTCTTGTTCTTCACGATCATATCGCAGTACATCTCGAGCAGGTCGTCCTCGTGCGTCAGCAGGTCTATTGCCTGTAACGTTTCGGGAATCGTTCGAACCTCTACCGTCCCGTCGCCGATCTCGGCACCGCGGATTGCCCCCCACATTTCGTGTCCCCCGACCCGTTCGTTGAAGATCTTGGGAACCGGATAGAAGGCGAGCTCGCTGGGTTTGGTGATCAGAACATCCACAACCCGCATCAGGTAATTGGTCGCGTAGACCGCGTGAAACGTATTGTCAAACAGAAAGACGTGGAGCCCGCTCGCACTGCCGTCCCGGATCGAGTCGGTAAAATTCTTCGTATCGTCCCAGGTGAAGTGCGTCTGCAGAAGGTCCTTGTACCGGGTGAGTTCACCGCTCAACCAGTCCCAGTTGTCCCGATGGTCGCCCAGATTTACGAACAGCGTTACCTTCCCTTCTTTGATCAGGGGGATCGCGTGGTCGATTACCGCTTTGAAGAGTTCACGCTGCGCACCCGCGCCACCCATGGTAATGATGAATCGTCGCGGCTCCTTCGCCTTCATCCGCCGCAGCCGCGCGGCGTTGTCCACCTCGATATTTTCTACCAGTTCGTGGTCAACGTGGTGTCCGGTGAAATACAGTGCGTCGGCCGGAACGGGTTTCATGACCCTGTTCCGGTCGTCAAACCCGCGCATTGCACGAAAGCCGTAATAGCCTGAAGGCGACTGGACTGCGTGCTTTGCTCCTTCGGTGAGCTGAAAGGCCATCGGCCAGTTGTCGAACATCATGTCCACAACGTTGGTCATATCCGCCGAAAGCGCTCCCATCGCATTCCACATATGCGACGTGAGCATCGGGATATCCTGTGGCAACGTGCCGTACATGTTTTTGAAGAGCGAACTCATCATGTAATCCTTCACGTTCGTCTTCAGAAAGCGCCACGGCCATCCCACGATCCAGTTGTTCAGAAACGCATTCAGCCCCGGAAGCGTCCGGTTTCCGGTAGTGACCGACTCCCAGACGTGGTCGTTGAAAAAACGGCTTCTCTGAGAGCGTCGCGAAAAACGGCTGTACCAGCTGTTGCACCAGTTGATGACGTCCGTCGTAATTCCCGGAATCGCCAGCAAGTCCAGCCATAACGGAGTAAACCCCATCGCGCGCGCCGCCGACGCTCCGGCCATCGCGATCCGGTAATGCCCGAAACCCATGCGGATCGTGCTGACCACTACGGTATTCGTGCTGCTGATCGCCTCTCCGCCGGCGTCGCGGAGGATATCCCTGATACCCAGCTCCGCTCCCAGATACGGGTTATCTACGACACTCAGATCGTAGGTTTCGTTCTCGTCGTAATCGAACTTTTTCACGAACATGTTGCGCCAGCCGACCACCTTTTTCGTCTGACCAACGCTCAACGAGTTTCCGTACACCGAAAGGCGACCGTCCTCCATTTTCACTTCAGCTACTCCCTTTGCGCATCAGCGCGTTGTCTGTTTTTCCAGTATCCAATAGGCCGATCGGAAATCACCGATCGCCGGCGGAAGCCATAATCCGCGTTCCCGCAGGAATACCGCGTCAAAGAGGACGTCCCGCTCCGTGTCACGATACGTCGCTCCATCCTCCAGCCCCCGGATCGACAGAAAACCGCCGTCGGTATTTGCCCCTGCGAGCGCCTGGAAGAAAAATACCATCGCCCGGCTTCGGTCCGGAGCTACCACGGCCCAGGCGAAGCGGCCCGTTCCCGAAACGGGATTCGACACGCCGCCGAACACTCCGCCCTCGGCAAAACCTCCCCCGCGACGGGAGCCCGCCGCACCGTCCGACGGAATCAGGCGTACAAAGGTTCCGGTCCGGAAAAACGAGCGATTCTCACGGTACAGTTGCGAAATACGCGCGTAGGCGGCTATGTCCTCGGCCGACTCGTGCGCGAGATCGAGCTCATACCCGAAGTTGAACGCCAGCGCCGTGAGCCCGCGCGTCGCCGCCGGAGTCACTCGGCCCACCTGGTGGTTGGGAACGGCCGACACGTGGGCGCCGATTATCTCCGGCGGAAAGAGCAGTGACGAACCGTACTGTATCTGCTGGCGCACGACTGCGTCGGTCTGGTCACTCGCCCAGTATTGCGGCGTATAGGCGAGCATGCCAAGATCGAACCGTCCGCCCCCGCCGGCACATCCTTCAAACAGGACGTCCGGAAACCGGGACGTGAGCCCGTCCAGCAATCGATAGACGCCCAGTATGTACCGGTGCATAACCGAACCCTGCTCCTGGTCCGAAGCGACAAAACTGCCCGGTTCGCTCATCGGTCGGTTCATATCCCACTTGATGTACCGGATGTCGGCCGATTCGAGTATTCCCGTAAATACGGCCAGCAGATAATCGACGACTTCCGGGTTGGATAGGTCCAGCACCAGCTGGTTTCGGGAGAGCGTAGGCGTCCGGTCCGGGACCTGAAGAACCCACTGCGGGTGCGCCCGGAAGAGGTCGCTCTCCGGGGAGACCATCTCCGGTTCAATCCAGAGACCGAACTCGAGTCCGACGGAACGGACGTCTTCTACTACCGGGCCAAGACCTCCGGGAAATTTTTCCGGGTCTACCGTCCAGTCACCCAGCGCGCGCGTGTCGTCGTGGCGGCCAACGAACCATCCGTCGTCCAGCACGAGGATCTCTGCTCCGATCGCGGCCCCCCGGCGGGCGAGGTCGGCGACTTTTTTCCGGTCAACGTTACTGTAATACGCCTCCCAGGTGTTCAGAATGATAGGCCGATCGCGATCACGCCACCGGGAAGGCAGCAACGCACTGCGGACAAACCGGTGGAAATTGTCGCTCATTCCGCCAAGACCGCGTTCGCTGTAGGTCAGTGCCGCGGCGGGGGTGTCAAACGACTCGCCGGGCTCCAGCCGGGCCCGGAACCCGACAGGATTGATCCCCGACTGAATGCGTACCCTCCCGTGCTGGCTTACCTCGACCAGATGGCGATGGTTTCCGCTGTACATCAGTGAAAGCGCCCAGACGCGGCCCGACTCCTCACCGGTGCCCGGCTCGGTGAGCGCGACGAACGGCGCGTGCTGGTGGCTCGATGAGCCACCGGTACTGTCCACGTGCTGCACACCGGGTGCTGCCGCACGCCGGTGCAGCTGGTGTTCCCGCGCCCACGACCCGTTCAGCGTAATCATATCAAGGTCCGCGCGCGGCAAATCCACCGATGCCGACGCAACACCTTCCAGATGCACGGGGGCTGTACCGCCGTTCATGATCCGGGCCCAACGCAACAGGACGGCCGTTCCCGGAACCGGCGTATAGTGAAGGTGTGCTTCCACGCCGGTATGTGCGTCCAGGAGTTCCACCACGACCGTTTTTGCCGGCGCGGTCAGGTCGCCGACCCAGGGCAGGCCCTCCGGCCCTCGGTCTGCNGGTCGGCNGCCGCCTCGGTCTGCCGGTCGGCTGCCGCCTCGGTCTGCCGNNCGGCNGCCGNCTTCCACCCGATGCGATTTGTATTCCAGTCGAGTCGCGGTTGTTCCGTCCGCTCCGCGGATGGTGAGCGCCGGTACGCCCATCGTTCCCGTTCCGAATCCGGGGTATTCCAGGCTCAGGAACTCCGGAGAAAACCCGGGAGGAAAGGGCATTTGAGCGCGGTCGGAAAGCGAGTCCGGAGCGCTCTTCCAATTGCGGTGGTATCGTTCAAACTCCTGCGCGTCAATTGGCTCCGCCGGCAGATACGCCACGGGGACGGCCTGAATCATCTGCGAAACGTCGGCGCTTTCCAGACGGCTGCCCCAGTACGCCTGAACCAGATACCGGCCGCCGACTACCGCCATGACATAGCTGGTATCGTCCCACCGGATATGAACCGATTCCGCTTCCGAAAAAATCTCCACCCGTTACTCCTTTACCGCGCCAAAGGTCAGCCCGGAGATGAACTGTTTCTGGAGGAGGAAGAATACGATTACCGACGGTATCGCGGCAACGATAGAACCGGCGGCGATCAGGTTCCAGGAAATGAGCCATTGCCCCTTCAACGCGCTGAGTCCAAAGGTGATCGGCCGCGCACGGTCGCTCTGCACGAGCGTAAGAGCCCAGAAGAAGTCGTTCCACACGAAGGTGAACAGCAGGACGCCCAGCGACGCCAGTGCAGGGCGCATCAGCGGAAGAATGATCGCCCGGAAAATCCGCACTTCGGTCGCTCCTTCCACCCGGGCCGATTCCACCAGTGAGAACGGCAGCTGCACGATGAAGTTTCGCAGGAAGAACGTGGCAAAACCCGTCTGGAACGCCGTATGAAAGAGAATAAGCGCCCAAACGGTGTCGAAGAGACCCATTCGGACAAACATCGTCCGGACGGGAATCATGAGAATCTGAAACGGAATGAAGTTTCCGGCAATAAACATCGCGTACAGGGCAATCCTGCCCCGGAAACGGTGAATCGCCAGCGAATACCCCGCCATCGCACTGATGGAAATTGCGAAAAAGACCGACGGCAGGGTGATGACGATCGAGTTTATGAAGTATTTGAGCATCGGACTGCGCGCCGGATTGAATACCTCGCCGTAATTCTCCACCAGAGCGAACCGGCTTGGCACTCCCCAGTAATTACCCGATGAGATATCCGACCCGGGCCGGATCGAGGTAGATATGATGGCAACCAGCGGGAGCAGCCAAATCATCAGCACAAACAGGACTGCCAATATGTAGATCGCGCGCAGCGCGTGAGAATCCTTGTTGATCGGTGTCGGGAACATATGCTAACGCTCCTCATTCCTGATGACGTCACGCAGGAAGAAGTAGATAAAAACGTCCATGATAAGAAAGAGGATGACCGCGATAGCCGCTCCATACCCCATCTTGAAGTTGAAAATCGCCTCGTTATACATCTGATAGGCGAGAACATACGAACTGCCCCACGGACCGCCGGCGGTCATGATGGCAATAAGGTCAAAACTGCGGAGTGAGCCGATTACCGTAACGGTCAGTGCAATCACGGTCGCCGGTCTCAACTGTGGCAGAACCACGTGTCGAAGCATTCCCCAGCCCGATGCACCGTCGATTCTCCCCGCCTCGATGACCTGACCGTCCACACTCGAAAGCCCGGTGAGGTAGAGGATCATGCAGTACGCCGTCTGCGGCCAGAGGCCGGCAACGATAATCCCGTAGGTAGCCAGGTTTTCGTCGGCCAGAACGGGAATCGGTTTTATTCCGAACCACTTCAGGATTTCGGCCAGCAGACCAAGATCGGGGTTGTAAAACCACGAAAAAACCAGTCCGATAACGACCAGATTGATCACAAACGGAAAGAAAAACATCGACTTGATTACCCGCATTCCTTTGATCTGCTGGTTCAGAAAGAGCGCGAGCGTCAGCCCCACGATAGGAGCGGCCATCATCAACACCAGCCAGAGCACGTTGTTTTTCACCGAGGTCAGGAAGCGCGGATCCGAGCCAAGCCGCCGGTAGTTTTGCAGTCCTGCCCACGTCATCGTTCCGAATCCATCCCAGTGATGGAAACTGATCCAGATACTCCGGAACACGGGAAAGATCACGAACAGTCCGAACATGATCAGCGCGGGTCCCAGAAAATAGACCGGCGCCAGTTTGTACTGCAGTCGCAAGAGCTTGTACTCTGACGATTTTTCCATTCCTGTACCTCCAAAAAAAATCAGCGGAGCGGCCTCGCGACCAAGCGATTCTCATTTTGAAGCCTCAAGAAGGCTCCAAAACGAGAATCATACCGAAACTTCGCAGGATATGCGCCAATGCTCGTCGGCTTGAGCAATTCTCGAAGTGGCATTTACCAGTTTTTCGCCACTTCGAGAATTCCTGCTCGCGACAGCTTCGCCGTCGAAAAACTTGTCAAAAACCGAAATCGGGGCCTAGAACAGGTTCTCCCGTTCGCGGTCGATCCGTGCACGAATTGCGTCTTCGCGGTCGGGGTTAACCATGAACTCCTGGAACCCTTCCATGCCGAACTTTGCCATTTCGGGAGTCGTATCCCGATCATAGAACTGGGCAAGACCGTCGGCAGCTCCGAGCATCTGGAAACCGGCCAGTTTGAACCTGTCCACCGGGGGCGCAGAGTTTTTGTTGGGCGGCAGCGATCCGGATGTCATGATCGTCTGGATATCGGGTCGCGCGATGAACGCCAGGAACGCCTTGGCATCTTCTACATTGCTTGCACGAGCCGGGATGTGGAACGTGTCGGTAGGAGCATCTTCATACACGCCGGCGGCGGGGTTGATGATCGGGAACTGGAAGAAACCCATATTGTCCACGACTCCCGCACTTTCCAGGTCGGGAACGATGAAGTTACCGATCAGGTACATTGCCGCCGAACCGTTGATGAGGGGTGCCTGCGCTTCCTGCCATGAGTATGTCGCATGGTTTTCAAGGAAGTAGCCATTGTTGATCATGTCGCCCCAAAGGTCGAATACGCGGTCGAGTTCGGGGTCGAGGTAAGACGCTTCGCCGGCCATAAGCTCCATGTGGTAGTCGTACCCGTTCACGCGAAGGTTCATGTAGTCGAACCAGCCGCCGGCGGTCCAGAGGTACTTGGTTCCGATCGTTACCGGAGCAATGTCGTTCTGTTTCAGAACCTCACAGACGTGCATGAACTCATCCCACGTTTTCGGAACTGCAAGATCGTACTCGGCAAAAATGTCGGTTCGATAGTAGATGCCCCACTGATAGTACGAATAGGGAACACCGTACTGCGCGCCGTCTACGGACATCGCTTTCACCGATGAAGACATCGAATCGTAGAGTCCTTCCTGCTCCCAGACGTCACTCACGTCCAGGAAGAGACCTTGATCGACGAAGTACTTCATCCGGTTTCCCGCAAACCACAGGCAGACGTCCGGCGCTTCGGAAGCAAGGAAGTTCCGGATAGCCGTTTTGTACGCTTCATGATCAAAGGTGTTCAATTGCACCGTGATATCGGGGTTTTCGGCTTCGAAGATCGCAACCGCTTCGGCCAGGTCGGCTTTGGGCGCGGGGTCCGACAGATTCGAGTTGATAACCAGCGTCCGCGGACCGCCTTCTTCCGCTTTACCGGACGCAAACAGACCGGTCACCAGTACGGCGACCATCAGCACAGACAACAATACGCGTTTTGTCATTACGTTCGTTCCTCCTGAATGAATATTTGTACTATTCTACTCCGCGGGAAAACGGCGTCAATCGTAAGATTCTCTCGTTTCTTTCGTACAATTCAGATTCATCGCTTGTTTGTATAAATATGCGGCACTTGGGGGACAATTCTACATATTTTTCCTTTCCAAAACATATAACGGTATTTTTATGCATAAACTGGCTGATTTATTTTCCGGCAGAAAGAATCTGACTTTTTATATTTGAAGATTTCTTTCAATCATTGTAGACTTACATCGAAATGATATTGGAAGACCAGCACGATCGTGGAAGAAAAGACGGAGTGTTCCTTCTCTCGACGCTCTCGGAAATCGAAAAAGAGCTGCCGTTTCATCTCGTTGGAGTCGGGTGCGACTTTTTCCAGTATACGATCGACCGCTCATTCGGGTATCCGTCCTACCAGTGGATACAATCGGTGCGGGGAACGGGAATTCTCCGGTGGAACGGCAAGGAACAAGCGGTGCCCGAAGGCCACGGGATGCTGTTATACCCCAATGAGCCGCATTCCTACCGAGCCCGGGACGAAAGCTGGCACGTCCACTGGATTACCTTCAACGGGTATCATATCGAGAGTACCCTGCATCAGCTTGGTCTTACCGAAACCGGCGTCTACGCGATCTCGGAACCGATGGTTTTTGAGGGGCTCATTCGCAAGGGGCTGCAGATTCTGCAGCAGGATTACCCGCTGAAAGGGCTTGACGGGTCGGCGCTGATCTATCAGATCCTTCTGAGCCTGTACAAGTACGTCCGCTCCGGCGGCCGTCCCAGTCAGGAAGATCACAACCGACGGTTGAAACCCGCACTCGACCTTATCGAGCAGAAGCTCTCCGGACCGCTCACCGTTGAGAGTATTGCCGGTACGCTCGGCGTAACGCCGCAGCATTTCTGTGTACTCTTCAAAAACCTTACGGGACTGCGGCCGACCGAATATATCAACAGCCGCAGAATTGACCGTGCAAAGGATCTGCTCTTTCGCCACCCCGCGCTGCGGGTACACGAGATTGCACGCATGGTCGGGTTCGAGAGCGACAGCTATTTTTCTACGGTTTTCCGGAAACTTGAAGGAATCAGCCCCCGGCGTTACCGGGAGCTGCACCTGTAGCGTTCAATAAACGACAAAAACGCGGTCAGTAGGAGCCAAGGCGCGTACGATAGTCGCGACGGATCTCCACCAGTTCGCCGGTAATTCCCGAATCCTGTGCGGAATCGGACCAGTCGTATTTCACCAGCCGGCCCGGGGCATCTTCGGCGAGCCACCACTCGTACGCAAGCTCCCCGCTGCCATCGGCATACGGCTCGGCAATCTTGATGTGTTCCGCCGAAAAACGCCCTCCGCGCACGGAAACCGTTTCGGTTCCGACAACATATGCGCCATAATCTCCCGCAAAAAATTCAGGTTGCGACTCTTCTACCGTCGATTCGGTCTCGGTCCGCTCCACCGTCTTCTGGTCACCCGTTTCTTCCGCCCGCCATTCCCGAATCTGCTTCTGGTCCGGATCTTCATACCGGAAAACCAGCAATTCGTAGTCGGGACCGATGAACGCTTCCGACATGAAGCGGTCACCGTCGGACTCGTATGAAAGCATCCACCAGGCGCCGTCGGCTTCCTGTTTCAGAAGCGCTCGTTCGACGGTCATCTCGCTGGACTCTCCCGAATCGTGGGTTACGATCCGCCACACTACCCCTTCGCCTTCGGCGAAGTCGTCATAGCCGTATGCATATCCGCCCGCAAAGAAGGCGTTCGCGTATACGGTCATCGCAATCATGTAATCCTGCATGGCGGTCATTCCGGTTGCGCCCATCAGCATCTGTCCGAAAAGACCACCGCCGTCTCCACCCGATCCCGACGGCTCGGCTTTATTTCCCCCGCCGTCGCCCCCGTCGCCGGTATTCCCGCCTGACGGCTCGGCTTTCGTCGATCCGGATGAATCGCGTCCGCCCTGCGAGTCGGCTATCAGTCCCCCTACATCCCGGACTACGCTGTCGAGGTTGATGCAGGAAGCGGAAAAAAGCACAATTATCCCGAGAATTACCCACCGATACGGTTTTTTACTACGTTTCATAATACCCAATACTATTACAGTTTCAGTCCATGTTCCATCATACGGTTGACGCGTTTCACGAATTCAGCCGGCTCTTTCAGCGGAACGCCTTCTACCAGCAGCGCCTGGTCCAGCAGCAGGAACGCGGCATCTTCGAAGTCGGCATCGTCGGTAAGCTCTTTCATCGTCGTTACGATCGCATGATCGGGATTGATCTCCAGAATCGGCTTCACGTCCGGCATATCCATCTGCCCGAGCGCTTTCATCATCTGCTGCATCTTCATCGTCGGGTCGTTCTCATCGACAACGATACAACTCGGCGAATCGGCAAGTCGAACCGACAGGACCACATCTTTGACCCGCTCACCCAGAACCTTTTTCATCCGGTCGGTAAGGGGTTTGAGCTCCTTGTCTTTCTTCTTGTCCTTCTTTTCCTTGAGATCCTCGCCGGCATCCGAACGGTTGACCGCCTTGAGTTCCTTCTCTTTATACGTTCCGAGGGTGGGGATAACCAGTTCATCCACCTCTTCGTCCATGATCAGGACTTCGATCTCTTTCTTGCGATACGCTTCCAGTAGCGGCGAGTTCCGCAGCGTCGATTCATCACTGCCGGTGATGTAATAGATGCTTTTCTGATCCGGCAGCATCCGTCCCAGATACTCGCTCAGACTCGTCCATCCTTCGGCCGCCGTACTCTTGAACCGCACCAGCTCCATCAGGGCATCCCGATTGGTGTAGTCTGAGTACAACCCTTCCTTCAACGGTCGGTTGTACTGCTCGATAAACTCCACGTACCGGTCCTTCTCTTCGTTGGCCAGCCGGGAAAGCTCGTTCAGGATCTTTTTGGTTGAACTCTCCTTGATTTTGGCCAATACCCGGTTCTTCTGCAGAATCTCCCGGCTCACGTTCAGGGGGAGGTCTTCGGTATCGATGATTCCCCGGACAAATCGCAGGTACGACGGCATCAGTTCTTTGTCGTCGTCGGTGATAAATACGCGCTTCACATACAGCTTCACGCCCGGATGGTAGTCGACATGAAACATATCAAAGGGTGCGCGCTTCGGGATAAAAAAGAGGGTCGTATATTCGAGCGTCCCTTCCGCCTGCGTGTGCATGGATACCAGGGGATCTTCGCTGTCATGGCCGAGCGTCTTGTAGAAGTTGTTGTAGTCTTCTTCGGTAAGATCGGACTTGGACCTCTTCCACAGCGCGTTGGCACTGTTTACCTGGTCTACGACGGGTGTCTTGCCGGTCTCTTTTCCTTTGTCGTCGTACTCCGATTTCTCATAGTGAAGGAAGATCGGAAAGGCGATATGGTCCGAATATTTCTTGATGACGGTTTCGATCTGCCAATGCGAACTGTACTCGTGCCCTTCGTCATTGAGGTGGAGAATAACCGTCGTTCCCTGCGTGTCGCGTTCCGCCGGCGAAAGCTCAAACCCGCTCTTCCCGTCACTTTCCCATTTGACCGCCTGATCTTCACCGGCCTTTCGGCTGATAACCTCTACCCGGTCGGCGACCATGAACGAGCTGTAAAAACCGACGCCGAATTGCCCGATCAGGTTGGAGTCCTTGCGGTTATCACCGGTGAGGTTGCTCAGGAAGTTTTTCGTGCCGCTCCGGGCGATGGTCCCGAGATTTTCGACCAGGTCCTGTTCGTTCATACCGATACCGGTGTCACGGATCGTCAAGGTTTTCTCGTCGCCGTCGGTAAACTCGATATCAATCCGCGGCTCGAATTCCAGGCTCTTGAGCGCGTCGTCGGTCAGCGTCAGGTATTTGAGCTTGTCCAGTGCGTCGGACGAGTTGGATACCAGTTCCCGAAGGAAGATCTCTTTATGTGAGTAGAGTGAATGGATGATAAGGTGTAACAGTTGTGAAACTTCAGTTTGAAACTCGTGTGCGGCCATGAGGGTGCCTCTCCTGTGATTTGTGTGATCTGGGTGTAATTTGCGCTGATAATGTACTAAAAACAACCCGCCCCGGCAAACACGAAACCAAACGGGTAACCAAACCGGAGAGCGCGTCTTACAGGCGGTACTTCAGAATAACGCTGTTGCGACCGGTATCGTAGCGACGCCGCTTTTCCTCGGGAAGCTCCTCGACGCCTACCCGCGTAAACCCGATCGACTCGAACCAGTCGAAGGTACGGGTAGTCAGGACCAGCACCGCGCTCAACCCCCGCCGGCGCGCCTCTTCTATCAGATACAGCACGATCCGCCGGCCGATTCCCAGCTGCTCGTATGCCGGATCAACGGCAATTGCCGCGATCTCTCCCACCCCGCCGGCGTATTCATGGAGCGCCCCGCACCCGTGGAGGCGCCCATCAGTCTCATGAACAACGTAGTCTTCGTAGCGGCGACTGATGTCCTGTTCGCTGCGGGCAACGAGGATTCCGCGTTCGGCGAGTGGCTGCATCAGCCGGTAGACTTCACTGACCTCGCCTGCCTGGAGGGGACGGATGCTTTCATACTGGTTGGCGTGAACCATCGTACCGACGCCAAGATTGCTGAATACCTCGGCGAGTATCGAACCCTGGCGCCTGCCGTCAATAATATGTACACGATCCACGTTGGTCAGAGCGGCGTTGTGTGCAAGGCGAATCAGTTCCAGCTGGTCCGCGCCCGCTTCGTCGTAGTATCCGCTGGGACGGTCAACCGCCGAACCGGCAGAGTTGCGCTGCAGAAACTCCCCCGCTTCCGAGACGCTCAATCGACTGATACGGCCGCCCTCTTCCGGCTCCACCGATTCGGGAAGATCGAACGCGTCGGCAGTGATCCGTACGCCTTCAGTCACGAAGAAAAGTTTTGACGCATCGAGTGATACGGCGATGCGATACGCCAGCTCGCGCGAGCTGATATTGTAGGGCTTTCCGTTGCTGCTCCATCCGATACACGGGAAAATCGGGATTATTCGCTGCTCCAGAGTAGCCGAGAGGAGGTCAAGCTGGATTCGTTCCACCATTCCCGCGTACGCATAATCGACGCCGTCGATAACGCCCATACCACGCGCGCGAACCCAGTTTCCCACAACCGCGTTGGTATCTCGCGCAGCAAGCAGCGTCATCAGACGGTTGGTGACGTCGAACGCGGCCATTTTGATAAACGGAATCGATTCCGCGTCGGCAATCCGGACACCTTCGTGCCGTTTCCATGAGACGTGGTACTGCTGCAGAACCTCGTCAATCCGGTTTCGCGCTGCGGGTACCAGGACGATCCGGATTCCCGTCTGGTGCAGGAGCACCAGATCTTTCACCAGGAGAGCCATCAGTTCATCTTCAAGACGATCGGTATCGAGATGAAAGACGAAGGTACGATCCTTGAAACGCGCCGCATATGCAAAAACCTCGCGAATCAGATCGACCTGTTCCAGAATTGTTGTACTGTTCATCGTTTCCTATTCGAAGTCGGCGATCATCGCCATATCACGGACAATCGGTGTGGTACCGGCCGCGGCATCCAGGACAACCAGAAACGACGGATCGGGCGTAAGGTTCTCCTGGAGCCGGGCAACGTGAGTCGTTACAAGTTCGGGATCACCGAAGGTGCTGAATGTGGTAAACGATCCCGCGACATATACATTCGTACCTGCCGGCTGAATCGCGGCTACCACGCCGTCGAGCGTCGGGATAAACGAGGAACGAAGTGAGCCGTATTCGTCTACGGCAAACAGATAATATGATTGCCGTTCCGATCCCGATGGTGTACGCACGACCGTAAATGAACCACCAACCAGGTATCCGCCGGCGTCGATGGCCGAGAGCGCAAAAACCTCCCCGTCGGGTTGCGGCAACTCGGTTTCCGCCACGAATACAATTCCGTATTCACCCGTGGACAGCAGTCCGGCGCCCTCGGTAACCGAGGTGTAAAAATCGGGAATGGTCGGTGAAACGATCCCGCCCACCAGATAGCGGTCATTCCGGCGGGAAACGGCAATCGTTCCGAGATTCGCGGACGGATCAATTGATTCCAGCACCGTTTTTGTCGATCCATCGGTTCCGATTGCGGCGGCATACCGCGACGGAACCCCGCCGATCTGCGAAAAACTCCCCACGACGATGTACCGGTCCGGCAGTGTCTCATCGTCCAGTCCGGTGACCAGATCCCGGACAACGCCGTCCGGAGACGGCGTAAAGGATGAAACGGCGCTTCCGTTCGAGAGATTCAGCTCGGCCAGATACGCGTAGTCGCCGTTACCGCCCACGCCGCCGAACTCGCCTGCGACCAGAACCGTGCCCGATCCGGTTGGCAGAACCTTCAGAATTTCGGTCGTACCGCCGACCGGGTCCAGATCGGGAGCAAAAGCGGTTACCAGGTCGCCGTTCAGATCAACAATTGCCAGGCCCGGAACAACCTGTCCGTTCACTTCGGTAAATGCACCGCCAAAGAGGGCAACCGTCTCGCCGGAACGCTCAACCAGCGCGACCGTATTAACCGTACCGCCGACGACGAGCGGCGAAAATCCGCCGACCAGCTGCCCCGTAGAATCCACGCGGGCCAGATTTCCCTGAACCGTACCGTTCACCGATGCAAACGCTCCGGCGACGAGGATACCCGTGCCGTTTGTCTGTGCGTCATCGATGTTCGAGTAGAGGTCCTGCATGAAGAGTGCCGTCAGCCGGTCACAGGACGAGGTCACCAGAACGATCACGATGAGAAGTACCGCGGCTGGAATTCGTACGGACTTTTTCACATGCGTACTCCAAACGATGTCTGGAGTCCCATCCAGCTGTATGCGCCGCTTTTTTCGATAACCGTCGTCTCCTGCGCGCCAATACTGATTCGGCCTCTCTTGCCGATACGGATACCGAATTCAAAGACGCCGCGGACCACCGGGGCAATAGACTCGGTCGCTACCGCACGATAGGAATCCGAATCTTCATCATACACGTCCCAGGCAAGATATCCGAGGTTCAATCCGCCGCCGACTCGAAACACAAAGTCCACGACGGATACCGGTCCAAGCTGGAAGCCGGTAAAGATCATCACGGGGACGTTCGCGACGGAAATCGTCGATTCGCTGTCGTCGCTCCCGAAAAAGGTCTGCGTGTAACCGGTCTCGATTCCCCAGATGGTATCCTGAAACAGAAGTCCTTTTGTCATCACCGAGATGTAGCTCCCCCAGAGCATATCACTCACATTCCCGGCGGCACCCATCGGAATCATCACGCCGCCGTTGACTTCCATACCGAACACCCACGGATCGGTGACCGCGGAGAGGCGTACCAGGCCCGGAACCATCGGAAGGTTGCGGTCCAGTTCGAATACGAGGCGGATGTAGTCATCGGGCAGCAGTTCCAGATCGTATTTCGCAACGGTATACCCGAACAGATCGTCCTGCCGCTGAACCGCAACCTCGTACCGTCCGGGAACCAGTCCCACCGGTAACAACGACGCACCGAAACTCTCACCGTTTATCACGATCTCGCAGGGCGTCTGGTATCCACGGTTCTCAAACTCGACAACGGCAAACGACCCAAAAACGTCATCCAGTGCGGCGACGATATCACTCGCGGCGCCGGAAGCCAGAACGAATCGCCCCGATGAATCCTCCAGCTCGAACTCGTCCGACCAGCTGAAGGCAGAAGA
>JGI10211J34971_10001641_pt1 | contig 18377 bp, 8 predicted proteins | sample Etolagsediment_FD_34971 | JGI IMG/M metagenome (IMG submission 34971)
ATGTAGTGAGGTGGGCATTACCATCCCCTCGAGGATTACGACTTCGGAAGGTTTTCTCAAAAAGTGGCTGGCTTTGGCAGCATTGAGCCTAGGGAGATCAACGCTGCATTCAAATTTCACCCGAGAGGACGATATGAAATATTTCTTCGGAACTAAACTGGTCAAAGCTACGCCTATGACCCAGGAAGAGTTTGCCCAGTACATGGGCACCACTACGCCAACCAATATGCCTGACCGATCGCCTCCAGGCTATCTGGTCGAATATAAAGACGGAGGCGGCCCCAATCATGAAAACCACGATAATTATATCTCGTGGTCCCCTAAAGCGGTTTTCGAAGATGCCTATCAGCCTACGACGGCTATGGCCTTCGGCCATGCCGTCGAGGCTTTAAAGCGGGGAATGCGGGTTTCTCGTGCTGGCTGGAACGGCAAAGGTATGTTCCTCTATATGGAAGAACAGACTACTTCCAACGCTGCAATGGAGCGTCACCTGGGGTTGAAAGAACATTTCTCCCATGGCGGCGTCATCATTAAGCGCTCCCATATCATGATGCTCACAGCCCAGGACGATGTTGTTCCGTGGCTCGCGTCACAGTCAGATATTCTGGCCAATGATTGGTGCATCGTCGAATAGGGCGTCCGGCGGACCGGTTTGAAGCGGCGGGTTCAATTCCCGTCACGTCCACCATTTCTTTTTAAGGAGCCTTTTATGGCTGATACCAAGCTCAAAATTGGGGAAACTGTCTGCTATAAGTGTGGCTCTCCAACTTTCGTCATCAAGAAAATCGTCAAAGACGGTGATCTCATTCTTTCTTGGTTCAATTCCAAGATTCATGCTCATCAGGATATTCGGGTACCCCCGCATCTGGTGGAGCTGGTTGAAGACTTCAACGAACGCAAATTGAAGATCGAGACCCAATTCGATAAACGCCTTTATCGCGTTCCAGAGGGTCTCCCGTTGGATCACATTCTGACGATCGGCTTTGATTCTGCTGAACTTAAACAAAGCTTTCTTGAGCGGATGTTTGATGAGCAGATGCAAGCTCGTATTCTCGGTGATGACGAACCACTGAAACACTAAAACCCCGTGAGGGGCAGGATCCGTGAAGGCCGAGGGGGGTTTGTTCGCCCAGAGCCGTGTAAGGGATCCGCAGGACCAAGAGCTGCAGAGCACGGTTACCTGATTGGATATTGGTGTTCTGAAAGATGGTCGCCGGTAGTGACAGAGTTTTTGGTTCGGGCTTCATTTGTCGTAGTGCCATTCGATGAATGAAGCCCATTAATAGCTCCCGCAAGGGAGTAGGGCCTAGTGATCTACGAAACGCCTTCGGGCATAGAACACCCCTCACCCCGAACCAGGGGCCGTGTTAGTAAGGGTTCAAATCCGTAAAGCACGGTTCCTGGTTCTTCATTAAGTTTTATGATGCGATGATCCCGAATGTACCAGGTAGGTGTATTTAGGCCTGGTTCTCCATACGGTCGACAAGGGCGGCTACGGAGGTAACTACTCTGAGTACAGAGGACAATCACGTCGCAACCGCTTAGCGAAAGCGAAAGCAGCCTGGAACGGGACAGGGTCCCATGACGTGCGTGGATGAAGAGACGGCGACCTGGGTAAGAGTTGTAATCAAAGGTGTCCCGGTTCGATCCCGAGACAGAGATCATCGTATCTTAAAGCTTATTGCTTAGTGTCAACATAAGGAAATTTTTATGCACTATCGAATCGTATCTTTTGCCGACATCGATGATCCATCTGACGTGGATCTGAATGATCTGCCTATAGCTCAATGCGGTTGGTTCGACGGTTATCCTGTCGGAGACCGGGCACTTGAGGGTGTGATGATTAAAGTCGTCACCAACAAAGCCAGTGACGCTCTTGAGCTGGTATTCGACCAATGGCCCCCTTCTTTGGCCCAAGGGCATTTTGCCCCCAAGCTGTTAGAGTTTGCCTACCAGAATGATTTCTTCTCAAGCACTGAGGACGCTAATGATGATATGATTATGATCATCAAACGAGAAGACGATCAGAAGCCTTGGCGATATAATTACGAGGATTAAAAAGCTCATCCGCCCGCGCGTAAATTTTCTGGGAGAAAAAAGTTTATGTTGAAAAACTTAGAGATTCTTTTTTCTCAAGCAGACGAGATGGATATATCCGATGGCAAACAAGCGTATAAACGATACCATCGCGTCCTTCTCGGAATCGCAGTATATTATGGGCAACCCATGTCGCGGGTGGTGGCTGCGTTTGCAGCTCTTAGTCCTAATAATGACTACGTTGGCAATCTTCGTTCTCTTGTTTCTATGCTCGATGCCAAACGCCGAGGGTATGAATATAAAGACGCAATCGTTTCAACATATAAAGCCGCTAGAGCCAGAGCCAACTTATACCTGACTGGAACGCCTTTCCTGGATCACGCTAAGGGCCTGAAGACTCGCGCATTTTACCAAAATTTATTACATCCTGAGATGGACGGGCCAGTCACAGTTGATGGCCATATGTACCACGCCTGGATGGGAACCACCGGAGGCATGAAAGATGCGAACGTTACTGCAAAACTTTATGCTGAAATATCGGATGCGACGCGCCGGCTGGCAGCTGAGCATGGTTATCTGGCTCATGAAGCACAAGCGATCCTCTGGTATACTAGGAAGCGTTTGCTCGGGATTGTCTACGATCCTCAATTGGCTCTGTTTGCGCAACACGGAGGCTATCAGCAGGCACATTTCGCGCCTCAAGAAATCCGACCCTATGGAGTAGAAAATGAAACTCAAGACTTTAGAATTGACCCGCTGGGAACATGCGAAGGTTCAGCATCACGCAGCAGTCAGCGCTCTCAATTGGATCTCCCATTTCCGGGCTGAAGGTCTCCTCAGCATGGAAGAGTTCAATGAGATGGAGCGTTGGCGCCATTTGGCTGCCAAGCTTAGCGGCGATAAGTTTGAACCAATGGATGAGACCACCGGCAAAGTCCGTGGTTGGGATCCAGAACAGAGAATGGATTTATCATGAGGGGCTCATCCGTGGTCGGTATTCTTTGGACATTTTGGTATTGTTATGACGATTGGATTGCCAGCGTTAGCGGCATCCCTGAGCTAGGTACCGTCCCATTCTTTCTTTGGTTCGTTATTTGGCTCATCCTGAGTGCAGTGACGGTCAGAATAGAAGTTTAAGATGTCAGATTCACCCAGGGATTAAGGTTCCAGCCAGCCTCGATCATTCCCGGCCCAATCGAATAACCCAAACGCCCGTCTCCAGCGACAGATGCCACATTATCTAGGACTGGTGATCCCGCATCCAGATTCAGCACGTTGGCTGTACTCAGAGCCAGGAGAGCAGAGGCTGGGTTGTTCCGGATGATGTCCAGAGCAATCTTGATCGAGCGCAGCTTGAAGTTCATGAACCAAGTCAGACCAATGCTCTCGAGGTACGAACGTGCCCGGGAGTCATTCAAATCGTAGTTAATAAATTCCTGATCGATTTTCAGCATCGCATCCTCAGGACTTACGCCTCGCTCTTCAGTGAGGAAGTCGTAGTAGATGGCTTTAGAGATGAAGTCTCCATACTGTACGCCCTTGGCCAGACCCTGATAAAGCGCAGTGTCTTTCGCCACGATGCTATACCGAGCCACGGTAGCCAGACCACCGGGGAGCTCACCCGCTTTCTTTTCCACCCAATCCATAAACCGCCCGTCCATGAGTGCCCGGTCAGAGTCTGTCAGACCCTCGGAAATCGTGGTGAATTGGTTCGCTTCCAGGAGTGGCCAGATCGACATCTTACGGTTGGCTTCATCGATTGCCTCGATGCGTGCCTCAATGTTCTTCTTCTCTGTCTTGGATCTCGAGGCCAGAGCATCAGCTCGGAGCTTCACTTTGAGATCTTCATTCTTGAGATAGGTCTCGATTTCAGCAAACTTAGACCGAGTCCGCTGGGTCATATATGAGAGAGGCACTTCCCGAGTTGCCAGCTGGATCACGTTCGCAATCGTGTTAGCAGCCAGGATTACGCCGCTCTTAACGACGATTACGTGTTTAACTTCAGAAACAACTTGCTGGAGAATCTCTTCGGCGCCCACCACATACTTGAATGCGTCTGCACCCAGGAATGGCGTAGCCATAAAGACGCCTTTGATGCCTTCACGGAGCTCTTCGTTAAGACGAGACTTACCGGTCCAGATGTCAGCTACTGAAGCCGATCGGAAACCAAACGTATTGTTGATTAAGTCACGACGTACTTTGATGGGTCCACCAAAGACTTCCTCGGCGTATTCACGTGCCTCTTTCGGCATAAGGAAATAGGCTTCTCGCCAGACAGGATCACCCTGCAGATCACCAGTAAGATCCCAGGAGCCATCGTCTTTCTGCTCACGACCAAAGTCAGCGTACTCATCACCGCGGCCGTTTGCATTGTCACGATCATAAATCGCTTTCATGGCGTCGATTAACTCTTTATTAAGACCTTGCGCAGCTTTCTCTTCCTGGATCCGGCCGGCCCAGCGTCCAAGGCTGTCAGCATAATCCTGTGTTGGCTCCAGCATTGGCAGCATGTCAGATGCCACAGCCTGTTCGAAGCCTACAAGACTACCATCCATATTGAAGACCGGGATCAGACCATCTTTGTGATCAAGCCCTGTACGGGCTTTCATTCTCTTATTCAGAAGAGAAGCTTCTTTGCCGGAGATCAACCCACCAGTGGTCTCAGGACCCACAGTCAAGCCAGTGACAGCGTCGACACCTGAATAGGTATTCTGGACTGTCTGAACGACACCCTGGTTGTAAGTCGCCAGCTTATTGTGAGCGGAGAAATAATAGCTCTGACCTTTCCGAGTTGGGTCCAACTGCTGGACAGCTGAATCATAATCCCGAATCCGCTTGTAACCCTGCTCACGAAGTTTCTGCTCATCCGAGTTATTAGCTAGGATTACTGAGTATTTACGTCTTCCCTGGGTCACAAAGTGTCCCTTGACCCCGTTCACCGCGGCAGAGCTATTGATATCCACCTTGGCTCTTTCAAGGCGGTGGAGCTCTCTCTGATAGTCTGCAGCATACCGCAGAGCATCTCGGTCTGTCTTAACGAGCTCAGCAATCTCAGAGTGTGTTTCATCACTAAGCTTGTTCAAAGCCTCCAGAGAAGCCAGCAGATCGATCTGATCAATAAGGGCACGAGTCTCTGTGGAGATACGCCCCTGACCGGTACGGCGTTTCTTTAGAGCCTCCTGCAGGGCTTTGTACTCAGCTTGGCTAATTGAAAGACCATCCTCATTATGAAGGTTCAGGATCCCGACAGCGGATGTAAGCAAGTTTACACCGGTGTTCTTGTTGACCATGTACTCAGCGAGCTGTTCAGCCTTACTGAAGTAAGCCCGGACAATCTTGTCTGAGACATCCATGCCGGCCATGCTGCGCTGGATCTGCTCTTTGACGTCTTTGATGGCACGATCTCTGCGCCCACGGGCATCCCGGTCGGAACCATAGAGCTCCAAGCCTGAGTTCACACCCATGACTTTAGCGATGATGCCGAAGTCAGTCTGTCCCATCCCCTGAAAGAGGGCCTTCATGGCTTTGCGCTGGCCTTTCTCGTCGAGGTTCTGGAACGCATCACCAAAACGAGACCGGATAATCTTCGGTACCTGTTCGATGTATTCCTGACGCAGACGAGACACTGCGTTCTTCGCTTTCTTAACCAGCTGCAAGACCTGGGCGTTATCTGAGCCGATTGAACGCATTTCTGCGTAGAGAGCTCGAATAGCCTCAGGGATCTCGGGCTTATTCAAGAAGCTGATAAGACGTTCGTCCTGTGCTTGGGCGCGCTCTTCTACCAGGATATCTGCCAAGCCGGCAGCCACACCCTGTACAGCCTTAGAAAGATCATTGCTGGATTTCTCAGCGCTTTCTCTGAAGCCGTCGCTGACCCGACGCGCAGCGTCGGAGACAGCGCCGCGGACAATGACATTAATACCCTTGAGGTTATCAGCCCGATCGTTCTCGAATTCAGTTGCAGCTTGAGCGTCATACTCGAGAAGCATCTCAGTAAGTGCATCCAATGCAGCATTAGACGGCAATGACTTGTCGCCGTTGCTTTCGATAATACGACCATTAAGTCGGTTAATAACTTTTTGAGTGGTAGAACCAAGAAGACCATCCAAGCCGGAGCCTGTGTCAAAGTCAGTGTTCAGACCCAGCTGACCGAGATCAATCTCAGAAAGAACCTCTCTCAGCTCTGGGGACGTCTGGGCCAGCGACAAGAACATGGCAAGCTTCTGACCACCTTTGTCTTCACCGACAGGGGTAAACTCAGTTGCGCCGGCAAGGTCATAGAAAGGAATACCGAGGAGGGCAGCAAACATACGCTGTCCCTGGAGTTCATTTGCTTGGCCACCGGGACCAAAGCGCTCAAACATCTCAGGCTTCAGCTGCTCCATGATCTTACCGTAGATCTGGTTCAGCTCTTGAAGGGCGACAGTGTCTAACTTGGTATCAACAGCTAATACCGCGTAAAGGGTCTGGAATAGCAGATTGTCTTGGGTCCCTTCGATGGTGAAACCAGCGGCCGCTGCGGTAGACAAAGCGTCCAGACCTTCAGTCTTGGCTTTGGTGTACTCAGCTGCAGCTTTAGTCTGCTTGGCCCGGGTAGCGACATTGTCATCTCCGCGGAGACGAGCCTTTAAGAATTGAGTAACCTGCTCGCCGACCTTGCGCTGAATGCCCAGCTTGCGCTGGGCTTCAGCACCGGTCGCTGTCGCTTCAGTAAACGCAGAGTGGGCCAACGGATGATGAGTAAACTCAGTCGTCTGAGGGATTTCCCGCATTACAGACTTAGTCCAGAACTTAACGGCATTATACTCTTTAGCAGGGATACCAATGAGTTTACGGATCGTGTTAAGCACAGACCGGAAAGCTTTTAAGACTTTACCACGAACACTTTGATCAAAACCAGAGAGGATATTATCCATCGTACTTTGATTGGTCGTGCCATAAGCGATGAACTCAGCAACAGCTGAAGCAATATCACCCTCGAGCTGGTAGCCTTTAATGACACTGGCAACTTTTGCCAGAATTGGATCCGAACTAAAGTTTTGATCCAGGAACGTATCCATATCCTGTTCGATCGATTCAAAGGCTCGGTCCAACTGAGGTGTCGTGTTCCCGCGGACATAGTAATCATAAATCTGATGCACAGTTGTGGCGTGAACCATCTCGTGGGCAGTCACTTCAGCATTGGCAATATTCAAATAGATCGTTTTCGTACGGCCGTCGTAAGTACCAGCAATTGCTGGGATGTCTCCGCCTTTATCGTTTAATACGACTTTAAAGCCTTCTTCAATCAATTGACCCAAGACAGGAGATTTAAACGCAGCTGTTACGATGTCCTGTAGATCAGGGTTTGCGTCGATTGCTTCACGAAGAATGTCACGGATCTGCTCACCAGTATATGTGCCCTCGGTTACACCGAGATCACGACCAGCTTCAGTTACCAATGATTCGAGCCCTTCACGCTTCTGTTCTTCAAGCCGGCTAAGGCTCTCAATCCAGATCCGATTGGTCTCATAGTTGAGGTGATCAATAAGTTCCTTTTCGGATTTGAACCTTTGACCTTCTTGAACGAACGGGGCATCCGCACCAGGGACCCCTTGGAACGATGTGAACACGCTCTTTTCGGCTTCGATACGGGCGTCTCTCTTCAAGACATCAATCTCAAGAGCATCCCGAACAGCTTTGAGCTCAGCATAATCGTTGGTGTCTTCTTCCATGAAGGCAAGCGCACGATCATATGCTTCGAGCACAGGGCGCAGCGTATTGGTGTGCCAAGCTTTGGAGATGGCCTCATTCATAACCTGAGAGGCTTGAACCAGATCAGTCGTAGCATGGTTATTACCATCGTGAACTGCCAACGCATTGGTTGGGTAGTTCGGATTAGTCCAGCTATCGACTTCCATTGCCACGTCGGCATTAGTTTGTGTGGTGAACGGTAGGATCCGAACACCTGGATCACCAAGGACGTCTCGACGAGAGTCGATTTGCTTACCTGAAAGCGTACGAGACCGCGGATTGAATGGGTTCTCAACGACAGCGTCTTTGTCACTCTCAGCCTTTTTCTGCTGACCGTAACGTCGACGAGCCACATCAGTGGATGTCTCAGATTCGTTGGTCACCACGTTGAATGAGGTTACGCCGTTGTCGATGATTGGAGCCAGATCACGATGAGCATCAATGATCTTACGCACCTCAGAACGAGGAAGCTCATGGCTCTCAAAGATCTCGCCGGCTTCTACCATCTCTTTACGACGAGCGTCTAAAGCAGCTTCTACTGTCTTCTTGTAAATACGTCCTTGGAGTTGGGCGCCTTCAATGAGAGACTTATTCAGCTGAGCAACCGACGGATCCACAGCTTGCTCAAGAGCGGCCGTAAAGCCAGAGATATAAAAAGCTTGCAGAGATCGAGCCAAACGTTGAGCCTGATCATTGTCGACAAGGAAATCTCTTAAAACCTCTTTAGACGGATTATTACTTTGTAATACCGAAGAGAGAGTACGACCCTTAGGGGCCGACCGGACAACCTTATCGAGGTTCCCAAACTCATCAAAGACCACATCGTGGGTCACCAGATTATCAAAGATCTTCGCTTTCTCACGAAGAATAGGGAGGACAGACGCGTCTCCCTGTCCCAGTTTTGTGAGATCAGAATAGATGTCTGTAATGATATCTGCAGCAAGACCCAGTGAGATTGAGGGAGCTTTTGCACCGTAGAGGTTCTGGGTGATCGGTGACTTAGTTGCTCCCCGGGCAATCTTCATAACAGGACGTCCGTCCTCACCTACAGTGAGTTCGTATCCTTTCATGGTTCCCAGTAGCTGGAGTGTACGAGCAAATGCACGCTTGCCATCTTCTTTCCAGCGGAAAGCTTCGTCTGCGTCTTCGGCTCTGCCGCCGAAGATCGTGCCATCCAGAATACTCTCTTGAACACTCAAAAGGGTTGAGCCCATGAGCTCACCAACACGGCCGTAGAAGTCTGCAGCAGAACGTTCAGCTACCGGTGTGAGCGTATCGTCTGCATTAACGCCGTTCTTCCATTGGTAATAAGAAATACCGTCATTGGGATTGAAAGCGTTCGACAAGAAGTATCCACCGCGGCGCCACGTGGCCAGGATTTCTGGAGAATACGCACCACCAAAATGCTGAATGGCAGCCGTGATAGGACCGTTCGTCTTACCATCGAGCTCCATGTACATATCAGTTTCGAGCTGGGTCTCGCCGGCAGCCTTTGCATCAGCAATCTTTTTGGCAGTCCAAAGGCCCTTCAGAGTAAACGCATCTTCTTCGAGACCAATCTGGTTCATCTTCTCTACGACAAACTGTCTGATCTTTGGATCCGTCAGCTCACCATCAAAGGCTTCGAGCACATCTTTATACTCAGTAGCCAAGAGTTCACGGGCTTGCTTGGCAGCTTCTGCAATCCCAAGGTTCTCAACCTTAAGACCCAGAGACTGGCCAATAGCCGCATAAAGAGTGTCTTCCTGGGTTGCATCTGACAAGTCGACTGTGTGTCGAGTTGGCGAGAACATCTCCCGAGCCAGCTTATTCTGCTGTGGGTTGAAGCCTTCAAAGTTAAAGCGCGTGTTTGTGCCGATCGAGATCCGATAGTAAATAGGTACCTCGTGAGGATTCAGATCATGTTTCTCAGCGTAGGCCATGACCTCATCGATTTGACGAAGAACGTTATTGATCCCGTAATCAACGCTGACGTTCTTGCCTTCGACAGACTTTTCATCAAATTTGTTATAGAACTGACCGTTTGCCAGAGGCTTAAAGCCAAGCATATAAGCAACAGCCTGGTTGCCCAGCTGCTGGTACATTTCCCAGAAGTCTTTCGAGAAATAGAACGGAGTGTCTTGCTGAGCTTTGATAGCCGCTCGCTGTTTGTCAGAAATTCGGAGCGTACGATCTTTTTTCACAGTACGATCGACGTCTTCATCGGCCCATCGCTGACCAATAGAATACCGGTGCATGTCGCTGGACTTAGACGTCAGGACATCTCTCAACAGGTTCTTGCCGGCACCTTCTTGCCAGCCTTTTGGGTTACCAAAACTATACGCAGTCACGGTACGATCACCTGGCATCTGCACACTACGTGACTTGAACCAGAAATTCTTACCAACAGCGTTCGCACCATCTAATGACAGATATTCCAGGATTTCGTGGGACAGAGCTTCAAACACACCTTCGGTCTCTGTGGCAGAGACTTGATCATTTAGCTCAGCTCCAAGAAACTGACGAATATGAGAAGCCAGAGCCGGCTTAACGAATGCCCCAGGCCGACCAGAATTCACCATGTCGATCATCTCAGGTGTGATTTTTGTCACATCTGAAATACCGAGGATCTTGGCAATCTCAGAAAGCTTATATTGGCCTCCTGAGTTCTCATTGTTCATGACATAATCAGCAGCAGCCATCACAGCCAACATCAGGATATGCTGATCGAACTTTGGTTCACCATCACGAATAGATTGGGCATCCATCCAAGCGAGGATCCGGAACTGTTCAGAACGAGCCGGGTTGAATTCAGTCTCGCCGTTCTGGAATTCCTGCATCGCCTGTAAGAGAGGCTTACCGTTCTTGGCTTTGAGCTTCTTGATCTGAGCAGTCACTCGCTGCTGCATTCCCTGAACAACGCGGAAAGCTTCAGCACGAACCTTTTCGTTAGCTGCTCGCATATCAGGAGTGACCCCATAAGAGAGGTCTTCTTCTGCTGCAGAGATCAGTCTTTCCAGGGTATCCCCGGGTTGCAGCTTTGGTTCCAACGCAGTGAGTATTCTCGACATAAACGAAGGTTGATCACCATTACTCAAAAGCGTTGTGCCCAGAATATACTCTGGGGTCCAACCTTCAGGGAGACCAACATCCTGGTCTACTACTCGAGTTGTTTCGATCGGTTCTAGCCCTTCAGGTGCCTGGACCTGCTCAGCTGAAGAAGTCGCAGGAGTGTTCTCAACACCCGTCGTCTCGACGGCGTCAGCCGTCGCAGTTTCGGGTGTTGGGGTTGCTTCTGATACTTGTTCTGTCTGTGCGGGGGCAGGCACCGGTGATGGGAGACGCTCTTCAATTGCTTTACCTACTCCATCGGCAATAGCTGCTACAGCTGCTGCAATAGCACTTTCTGTCTCAGTAGCTTCTACCGCCGGGAGCGTCGCGTCGGAGCCAGTCTCCGCAGGAGACTGTTCCTCCGCCTGCGCCGGCTGGGAAGTCTGAACAAAGAAAGCGGAGCCATCAAATTCCCAACCATCTATTTTTGTATTTTCGGGTAGGGTGTTAATAATCGCTTGTCTGATAGTAGCATCAGTTAATTTCAAGAACTCATCAAAAACTGCTTGATCACCTTGAGTGGTATCATCGTAAATTTTAGTCAACAATGAATTTTCAAACTCTAAGCGAAAATCACCTTCTGGGTATGTTGTTTCAATTTTAAGCTCAGGATTTTTGAAAGCCTCAGCAAGCTCAAAAGCTTTGTCCTGTGCAGCTGTAATTTTAGGAACAACATTAAAAATAAGCTGTTCTTGGAACCATTCAAATTCCAAAATCTCATTAGCATTGCCAATAAGTGGTTGAATATTTTTTTCGATCCAGGGATCTAATGTATCCCAAGTATCGCGTTTTAACATGTCATTTAATCGAGCAATCCAAGAAGTTTTTTTAAATGTAACACGTAATTTAAGACGACCATCAGCCTGTTTATTAGCGATTAGTGTGTAATCTGCTTTTTCAATTGTCTTAGTTTCAACAGTCTCTACTGGGGACCGTGTTCGTTCAGGAGCTGGAGCGGGCTGTTCTTTAGCTTGCTTCTTTGTGTCCGGCGTTGGCGCCTCTTTTCGCGCTGGTGCCGTAGAAGTTGTTTCTGCTTCAGATCCTTGCGTGACATCTTCTGCCTGTCTTTGCTGAACTTCTCGAGCTTGCAAAGATGTGGTTTGGCTGTCAAGCGCCAGCGTACGAGTGTTCAGATACAGTCTATCTAACGCTGTGAGCGCTTTTCGTGAGTTACGTTGTGGATTGCTTTCACCGATGAAAGCACCGATCAGACCTTTCACAAAGCCAATAACCTGTTTGGCAAAACCAGGATCTTCATAAACGATAGCATCCAGATCAGGCTCAATCTCTTTTACAGTGAGGCCGTACGCCATGTACTCAGAGATTGCCCGAGCCATATTGCGATCTTGTTGTGCGATCGGAAGCGCTGGATTGACTAGAGCTCGCATGATGTCTTGAACTCGCTGACTCTCAGGAGAGACATCTGTTCGCTCCATAAACGCTAAAGCAGCATCATTAAGCTCTAATGCAGCTTTTTCCGTAGCAGTAAGGGGTTGCTCGGTACCACGCTTCAAAGATGCACTGGCCAGGTTTTGGAACAATGCTTCCAGAGTGGTCGCATGAATCATCTCATGCAAAAGAGCCTCAGCGTTCTGATTGAAAATAACAATCTCGTTCTTCTGAGGATCCCACCAACCATGAGTGGTCTTTGAAGCTTTGCGCTCTTCAGCAGTGGCTTGTCGTACAATCGTACGAGGGTTCGCTCTCGCGAAAGAGGAACCAGCAATCATAGACAAAATCGTTTGCTGATTTGGATTTAGGGCGCTGGATCCCAGTAGATATCGGATAGCGCCTGAGAGGTTGGTTTCGTTACTTCCTTGGAATAACTCTTTAAAGCTGATCCGGCCGTCAGGCTGCAGACCGTCACCAGGGCTCCGAGGAGTATTATCCACACCGGTATCTTGTACCACTTCCGTGGGTTGGGCTTGTTCAGTTTGATCTTGCTCAGATCTCTGTGGTGTCGGGGCATCTTGGGTCGCCTCACTCTGTTCAGGGACTGCCGGCACTTCCACTTCTTGGAGGCGCTCACCCTGATAGGTTTCTGGAAACTGCTCGAGCAACGCATTATAAGCGCGGATCCCGGTATTAAGATCTTCGGCAATGGCAGCATATGTTTGAAGGGAGTTGTTGCTTTTTGCGTTAACGAAAATTTTACCCTTTCCAGGACGGAACTCACCAGTCTTCTGACTGAGAGAGTCAAAGGGTCTGGTGGTATCTCGGGCATCGGGGTTTGCAACAGAGAAATCGTGGCTCTCTTGAGCCGCAGCATACTTGTTTTGTTGGTGCTGGATAAGCTTCTGGAGATCCGCCAAGACGTCTTTAGCGTCGACTTGAGCCCCTGTCGTATCGCGTACAACTGTGGATCCTTCGCGGCCGTTGCGAATGGCGCCGCGGATGAGTTGAGAAACCATATCATTGAATGATGCGATCTCACCAAACTTGGCTGTCTTACTTTGGAAGAGTGTCTCACGACGTGCGCCGGCACGATCGTTTTTACGATTGCCTTGTACGGGACCCAAACGATCAGAATGCTCAGGTGCCTGAATAGCTTCAACGACGGCCACCGCTTTCAGAGAATCCTCTGACATGCCGGCTTTGGCCTCTTCAGTGATACGAGCAGGATCTACGCCCACTGGGTTCATCACAACTTCTTTGATGGAACCAATAGGACGAACCTCTCCGCCGGCGGCTACTGATTTAACAGATGCAGCATTGAGAATTTCAGACGTCTTCCGAATTGTCTCAGCGAGAACTGGTTGCTCATCCATATGGGATGTAAACTCATCAGCCCGGGCTTTGGCACGTGCTTCAACCGCTGCGTCTTCTTCGGGGGTACGTTGAGTAGAAGGCGTGTCTTCTTCAGTTTGTTGCTGGGCATCCAGACCCAGAAACTCAAAAGCTCCATGGTACCCAGACAAGAGATCTGCTTGTTCCTGATAATACTCAGCCAGGGCAATGCCTGCTTCGCTCTCAGGATCATAAGCATTCCGAGAGATAGCTTCTTGAAGGTTCTGAAGCGTCTTCACCCGATCGCCGTCGACGATCTCTTTCTTGAATGGTTTGGTCTTTTGCTTCTCTTCTGGGGTCAGCCCTTCCAGGAACTGGATCTCATCACCCAGAATGTCCCGTACCCGTTCGATCTGGGCTCGGGCCTCAGGAGCAATTTCTGCTTTAGGGTCGTCTAATGCTTTAATAAGGTCTGCAACCTGCTTACCTTCTTCAACCATTGGACCATAGGTCTCTTCCAATGTGACACGCTCTTTGGCAATGAGACGATTACGTTTCAGCTCATTTAGATTTTTACCAATGGTAACGCCCGTTTTAAGAGAAACATCCGCTACAACCTCAGCCCAAGCCTTCGGGAAAGAAGGTGCGCTAATGACGGCCGTAGCACCCAGACCACCGATGGCGCCTTCAGTGGCTGCCTGACCGACGTCGTCTGAAAGCCGTACACTTGAGTCTGCATTGTCTCGAAGAGCGATGTTCTGGAAAGCCTGCGCTGTGGCGTTCTGTGCTGCTTCTTCAACAGTTTGACCGGCTACATCTTCGCCTAAGGATTTGAGGCTTCGGATCCCTCGAGTGAATGCACCACCTTCAAAGCCAGCAAATGGTGTTGAAATACCAGCTGCCACAAGCGTGGTGTTAAGCTGAGCTTCCATCGCAGCAATGCGAGATACTTCTTCCCGGGCTTTTTCGTGAGACACGCCGCCTTCACGAAGAGCTCGATAGTCATCTGAATCCTTGAGAAGAGTTTCTTCATCCAACTCCAGGACAGCACGGCGTGTCTCACCGTAGGCACCTGAACCTTCAAGAGCACCAACAGTTGCCGCAGTGACAGCGGTTTCAATGACTTCTTTACCGACGCCTTTAATACCCACTCTTTCAAGGAGAGCTGTAGCCAGACCACGTGCGCCACCAGCCGCTGCAAGCGACGGGATCATGGAACCAAGACCCTCAGCTGCTACGTCTGCCGCGGCAGATGGGTTATCCTTATAGGAGTCGGCTGAAATAATTGCGTCTCGGCCGATGCGACGGAACTGCTCACGCAGCGACTTGTCTGAATTCTCAAACGCAAGGGCACTATCTTTAAGACGGGCTTCTGCTGTTTGGGCTTGGCCGGCACGAAGTTCATTGATGCGTTCGCCTTTACCCTTTGCAATGAAATCAGCAACAGCAGCACCACCATCAGAGATTGTATCGTCAAGACGCGCTGGATCTACATCTAAACCTGCAGCATCTCCAAGCGCCCGCGCTCCTTCTCGGGTGGCTTCGCCACCCGGAAGGGCGCGAGCACCAAAGGCCAAAGTATCAGCTGAAATACGAACAGCAGCGGAACCAGCTCCCGCCAGGGAGTCAGTAGCTTTTTCTCTTAATATACGAGTATCTTGGCGATTAACTGCTCGCTGAGATTCATTGGTTGTTTGGTCAGGGGATTCAAAGAAACGAGCTCGCTCGGCTTCAAGACCATACTTAAGAGCGAACTGCCCAGGTGGCAGTGTTTGCTTATCAATCTCCAATTGCTCATTGGGTCCTACTTCGGGACCCCCGGGACGGAGTCGATCAAAAAGACCCTCGCCAATTCCAACGAGACCCTGTCCAACATCCACAGCTGCAGCAGTTACAGGATCTCGATCACGGATAGTTTTAGGCTCTTCCGTAATAGTAGATCGACCGATATCGGCTAGTTGCTCTGTGAATTGTGACATGGCCTCGCCTTGTTAGACTATTGGCCTGCACCAGACCGTGTGTTGAATTCAGCTTCTGTGCGTAGGATCCGGGTCGTAAGAGTTGAGATCTCAGCGTTGAGCTTGTTAATCCGATCACTATCCGGATTGTTGCTTTGCTGCAATCGAGCAAGTTCTTGGCGCTTAGAGTTGATCTGAGACTGCCAAGTAGCAGCTTGAGTACGATCGCGTTGAATTCGTCGATACTGCTCTTCGATCTGACTTTTGTTGGCGGCAAAAGCTTCAGCTTTTTCGATAAACCGGGAATTGTGTAATTCCGGGCTTTGACCAATTAATGTGGTATTATCGATAGAAGCGCCAACAATAGCCATTGTTTGCTCAGGCGTCAGACCTAAACGAGCTGCAGTCCCTTTGATGAGCTGCTGCTCACCTTTAGAGATATCATAATCAGGGAACCGACGAGCGATTTCAATACCGATGTCATCGCTGAAGCCTTCAAATGATTCAGCGAGTTCTTGAGATGTCGCAAAGATATCGAGATCTGGTTCAGACCGGATGATGTCATTGGCCCGGCTATCAATACCATCAATGACAGCTTGTACCGGTACCTGACGAGTCTGGTTTGTCTCGAGCTCTGTGCCAAGGAATGCATTCGACAGAGACCGTCCCAAGTTAGACAGAGGATCGATCTGACCTGCCGGCGCAGTAATTGATACATCGTCACGGATACGGTTCGTGAGATCCAGATCAGGACCTGTCTGAATAGCCTGCAGTGCAGAGACTCGCTCTTCTTCTGTTAGGTTCTGATCATCGTTGATCATATCCAGCTGATTACCCTGAGAGGTACCTTGTACCCGAGCACGTGCTACGGCCGCATCAACGCGATCCCGTGAAGCAAGGTCATCATCTGAACGCTTAGCAGCTTTGACTGTACGGCCAAAATTGAAGTCACGAGCGCGGTTAGCGTCTTCGCCAGCTTCCAGGGTTTGGACATTACTGGCTTCAGTAAAGCGAGAATTCTCACCGGTGTCCCGATCTTCAAAGCCTGCGCGTAAACGTTCGTTCACAAAATCAGCACCGAATGTACCTGAGGCGTTTGCGACAATAGAATCAGCAAGTTCCTGTGCTTGCTCGTTTCTACCTTGCAAGCGCAAGTTCGTCATACGGGCAAGGTCATTGCCGTATTCCAATTGGAAACGATTACCCAGTTCTTCTTGATCGAGTTCATTGTTGGCGCCGCGGAGTAAGACATCATTTTTGTCGGCAACAGCACGGTTAGAACGATTAGAAATAATACGCGAACGAGCGTTATTGATTACGTCCGCAGAACCAGGAACAACGACAGCGCTATTAGTGTCACCACCAGGAAGCAAGCCAAGCGAACCAAAAATCTGATTAAGTTCACCTTCGTCTGTGGTATTGGCAGCCGCAAGTTTCAAAATCTCCAGTCCACGGGCGTTCTTACGTTCAGTCTCAGCATCAAGCCTTGCCTGTCGGCGATCGCCCAATCCTGTGATTTTCTGGCCCAAGTTGTCAAGCCCTGCTCCAATGGAGAGGGCTGCACGGGACACTGAAGCTGATCCGTTTCCTACGGATGGAAGTCCAACTGGTTGGTAGTATAAAGCCATCGCTTACCCGATCCGTTTAAAGTCCAGGGAGTTCGCTGAAATGCCTGCTTCGGTGGTTGTTGCGCTGTCGCCTTGGGTATGGCCGCGGGCACGTCGAATATCTGCAAGTCGAGTATTATACGACTTAACTGTGTTTTCCAGGTTTGCATTGGCAAACCCTGTCTGAGTGGCCAATTCTTTTTTGGCCATCTTATTCGCTTGGAAGCCTAGATAGATGGATGCCAGATCTCCCAGGATTGAAACACCAGAACCAAAATCACCCAGATACTGAGAAAGCTTTGATTGTGGGGCTACTCCGCCAATACCACCTTCACGGAAAGCCGCGCCTACATCAACACCTGGCACTTGAGGACCTGTGCCTTCTCCGACTCCAAAAGCACGAAGTGCGCCGGCTAAACCCGGACTATTTGAAGGGGTTGAACCAAATGAAGCAAAGGAGCCTGAGCTCATTGGAGCGACTGCTGGGACCCCGAGAGCTTCCATATTGAAACCAGACATTAGAGATCCTTTCCGCGGCAGTACGAATCTTTACGCAGGATTACCCCCTAAATCAGGGTAAAGTCAATGCAGCGTCGACAAAGTCAGTTACCATAGAATGGCTCAAATCAATGAGATCCCCACCAGATAAGAGAGTCCGATCTAGGAAATCCTGAGGTGTTTCGCCAAAGAATGTGGCCCGGGTCCAGTTTTGACCCATCTGGTTCCATTCATTTATTGGAGATGTAAAGTCAGTTAGCATGGTCGGATTAATGATTCCGCTACTATCAAGCCCAGCCATAAGCTCTTCCAGGCGTTTCATTTCTTCCTGATATTCTTCAAGCACTTCGCCCGTACGCTCGAGGGTTTCCTGAAGCTGTTCTTGTTGGATTACTCCTACCAGATCAGTGGCTGCATTGGTCATGAGAGACAACTTGTCCAGCGCTGCCATATTGCCCCAGTTCACACCTTGGGCGACATTATCGAAGCTGAAGCCTCCAGGCCCAGAGCCAAGAATGAGGATCGCAGCTGTTACGGCCGTAAGAATCTTACCGATCTTTTCTCCGAAAAGCTCTCCGCCGGCAACGTCCACCAGCTGGAGAATGATCATTGCTGCAATAGCGTTTGCTGCTGCACCCACAGCCACAGCCAAAAGACCTGAAAAACCAAGGGCGGCGCCTACAGCTGCCGCGGAACCAAGAACACCAGCACCTGCAGCGGCGGCCGC
>JGI10211J34971_10001642_pt1 | contig 18376 bp, 13 predicted proteins | sample Etolagsediment_FD_34971 | JGI IMG/M metagenome (IMG submission 34971)
ACGGGGTCCAGTGCTTTTTTAAGTGCCTGATAACACTGGATTCCGGCTTTCGCCGGAATGACGCAAATAGAGCATTTTCGACTTTTTACGAATGCATCAATAATGATGGGTCTCATAGATGACTATGATTTGACATTTTTGCTTGATTGTATGAAGCTGAACAGCAAACGAAAATTTAAAGTTCGGAACCGGAATCCCTGTGCTTCAACGCTACTTCATGATGAATCTGCCTCGTACAAAACTGAAAATTGGCCATTATTACCTTTTCATCGGGCTTGCCTTTTGCACGTTCAGTGTCCTCGACGTTTATTTTATGATGCCCTGGTGGGTGAAATTCTCCGGTTATGGAATACTGTTGATCGCTGCTGCTTTAGCGTCTTTTCTTAAAGCTGAGCGGCTGGGAAGCGCAGCGGACCGCCGTAGATCCGAGATGGAACTCCTGAAAGCAAAAGAAGCAGCCGAGTTTGCCAATGAGGCCAAGAGTCGGTTCCTGGCCAATATGAGTCACGAGATCCGAACGCCCATGAACAGTATCCTCGGGTTCACGGAAATCCTTATGGACGAACCCCTGACGGAAGGTCAGCGGGAGTCCGTGGAAATCCTGAAATTGAGCGCTGAAACCTTGATGAGGCTGATCGATGAGATCCTGGATCTTTCAAAGATAGAGTCCGATACCATCCAATTGGATGAAGCAATTCTCGATCTAAAGAAACTGATCATCGAATCTGTGGAACTGGTGCGGGCTCAGGTTGGCAACAAAGGGGTAAAACTTTTGGTCCATCTTCCGGCCGTGATGCCGAAAGTGGTCGGAGACCCGCTTCGGTTACGGCAGGTATTATTAAATCTTCTCGGCAATGCCCTAAAATTCACGGATAAAGGTGAAATTGTCACGACTGTTCAAATCCTGGAGGAGCGTAAAGAGAATTTTCTTTCACTGGAATTTTCCGTATCAGATACCGGTCACGGCATTCCGGAAGAGAAGCTGGACAACATTTTTGAAGCGTTTACACAAGCGGATGCAACCATTTCAAAACGTTTCGGTGGAACGGGCCTGGGGCTCGCCATCTGCCGGCGTCTGATCGATTTGATGGGGGGCAGGATCGGCGTTCAGAGTGTCCTGGGCAAAGGGACGACATTTCATTTTCAGATTCAGTTGATGAAAGCCGTATCAAACAATGAAGGCGAGTGGGCTTCAGAAGTACAGAAAGTGGCGAAAGATCCCGATTCGCCTCAAACGGTTCCTGATCCGGTGTGTCGAAGCCTTCGCATCCTCATGGCTGAGGACGATGCGGCCAGCCAGGCGATGACATCGCTGTTGCTGGAAAAGCGAATGGGGCATCGGGTGGACATTGCCGAAAACGGCGCCGAAGCGGTTGAAATGGCAGAAAGCAACCCATACGATATTATTCTCATGGATGTGAACATGCCGATTATGGATGGGCTGGAGGCGACCCGAAGAATCAGGGAGACCGGATCCAGAACTCCTATCCTGGCGGTGACGGCCAGTGCCATGAAAGGGGATCGAGAGCGGTTTCTCGAGGCCGGGATGGATGGATACCTTTCAAAACCGATCAATGTGAATGTTCTGGAAGATGTGTTTGAGGGCTACTGCCACGGTGGGTTGAAGGACCATGCTGACGAAACCCCCTCTAAAGAAATTCATGGGAAATCTTCTGAAGTCGATTTTTGCGAGACGGACGAACAACGGGCAGAAAAAATGAATCTGTCTTTCAATGACTATCAGGAAATTCTGGCGGAATTCATTTCCCTCAGGAAGGTGGATATGCTGACCATGGGCCATGCTTTTGATGATGGTGATATAGAATCAGTGTATCAATTGGCCCACAAGGTAAGAGGGAGTGCCAAGATGTTGGCGCTTGAAGAAATTGCGGATTCGGCTTCTGAAATCGAACAGGCGGCTCTCAAAAAGGATCTATCTACGGCCCAAGCCAAATTTCAGTCTTTAAATGCTGCCTTTACAGGTCTGTTGAAGAAGCAGCAAACATAAGGTGTTTTCTTGAAATCGATCATCCTGAATAATATTCTGGAAAGCATTCCGGTAGGGCTTTTGGTTATTAGCCCGGACGGGGAAATTGTCACCAGCAATGAGGCGGCATCCCATATTCTGGGGTATTCCTGCCGCATGTTTGAAGGGAAAGGGTGGGGGGACCTGTTTTTAGAGGATTCAAGAAATCAAGCCTTTAATCAGGTCATACTGGATGTGATACAGGAAAAAAAGGTCAATCTTCATCGCAGGGTTTCCTATGTTCAACCGGGTGGCAAGCGCCTTCAATTGTCCATCACAGGATCTTTTCTCAACGAGGATGAACAGATCGCCGGTATTGTGCTGATTCTTCATGACGTCACCGAACTAGAAATGCTCCATGACCGGGAAAAGCAGGTTTTGAAGGAAAAGCACCGATTGGAGCGCGAGCGGGCGGAAGGCCTGATGCGGCTGGCCATGGCCATCTCCCACCAGATTCGGAACCCCATTATGAGCATTGGTGGCTTTGCCGCGCGAACGCTCAGTAAAATAGATGAAAACGCATCCATTGCCCCCTATTTGAAGAATATTTTGAGCGATGCGGAGCGACTGGAAACCATTGTAAAGGTTGTCAATGAATACACGCGGATAGCAACGGCTGAACCGGTGAATGTCTCTATTTCAGATATGATTGAAGAGGAAGTTTCACGCCTTCGGACCAAAACTGTAGCGCTTTCAAAACGGGTCAACTGGTCTCTGGATTTTTCCACGGTTGCATTTCCCGTTGATCCGACGCTTCTTAGAAGGGCCATTTATGAGGTCTTGATCAATGCGCTGGAGTTTTTGAAAGGTGATGAAGGATCTGTGAGGATTTTCCTTTCGAAAGAGCAAAATGGTTTGTTAATGGAAATTGTGGACAACGGCATCGGTATTTCGGGAAGCGATCTGCCCTATGTTTTCGATCCGTTTTTTACCACCAAAGCGGTTGGGGTGGGAATGGGGCTTTGCCTGGTGAGACGCATTATGGGAGAGCATGGCGGGGATGTGCGAATCAACAGTAAGCCAGGAAAAGGTGCTAAAGTCGTCATGAGGATCCCCGATCCTACTGGCAGCCGGGTTCATGAAACCGGGATTAAAATCGCACCCGGCAAAATGGAGGAAAACGTACGATGAAATCGCGGTGTCATTTTGAATCCTGTTTGTTGCCGATATCCGGTTCAGGAAAGGTTTTCGGTAAATCTTTTAAATCGTTCCAACCCTTCTGTCAGGGTTTCGCGATCGGTGACGTACGCGAGCCTGACCCGGTTGTCAAAAAGGTCGTGATTGCCGGAGGAAAGTTCCGTTAAAGGCAAAACAGAGACACCTTCTTCCTGAAGAAGTCTTTCAGAGAAGGCCCTGGCATTTATGGGGGTTTTGGGAGCGGCATAAAAGGCGCCGCCAAGCTCGTATCCTAACCAATGGCCGATATATTCGTTAACCAGATCCCGTCTTTTCCTGAATTCGCCAATCATATTTTTTTCCCAGGCTCTCGTTTCAGGATTCATCATCGCTTCCATAATCGCATATTGAGCCGGTGTATTAACGCTTGAAGACGCCTGCCCGGTTACTTTTGCAACCTGATCGGCAACCGTTTTCAGTATGTTCGGAAACAAGGCAAAACCGATCCTCAACCCGGTTGCGGCCCAGGCCTTTGAAGCACCGCTCAATATGACGGTCCCTTCGGGGTAATAGTGGGCGATGCTCTTGAATTTCGAATCAAAACAGTGCAGCCAGTAGATTTCATCCGACAGAATCAGCACCTTGTATTTCCTGGCCAGTTGCGCAATGGCTTTCAACTCATCTTTGCTGGCCTTGTAACCCGTGGGATTGTCCGGATCCGTCATTACCATGGCTTTTGGCCCCTGTTTCAGTGCATCTTCCAGGATGTCCAGCCGATAGCTCAAATTGTCCCTGTTCCTGGGAACAAAGATATTGGATCCACCAAAAAACTGAACCTGTTCACCATAGGATTCCCAGTGGGGATCAAACACCACGAATTTATCGCCTTTGTTCACAATGGTCCCCAGGACCTTAAAAATCGTATCTTTCGGCCCTGACGTAACGACCATATGATCGGGGTGAAAAGTGAGGCCCAGTTCAGTCTGGTAATATTGGGCAATGGCCCCCCGCAATTCAGGAAGACCTGCCTGATGGGTGTAGCCGGTCTTCCCTTCATCGAGCGCGCGCTTCATGGCTTCTGCCACGTTCGGAGGAATGGTAAAATCGGGTTCACCGATATGAAACTCAAAGATCTTTTTGCCCTGGCCTTTCATGGCATTGACCCTTGCCAGGAGAGAAAGGGTGGGTGATTCGGCCATTTTTAAAGCTCTGTTTGCGATTAGGTCTCTATTCATTTTCAAACCCTTTCATTTTCCCTTAAAAAAAGTTACGATTCGATCACTTTGATGGCGATTTTATCCGGGTGTGAAACCTATAATATTAGGGCGGGAGTGTCAATGATGCATGAAATGACGAAACGCGTGAAAGAACTGGCGGCATGCCTGGGTGCTGCCGCCGTGGGAATTTCTAATCAGGAAACCCTTGCGGGCGGCCCGGCCTCCGTTGACCTGGCATATGTGCTTCCGGAGGCGAAATCAGCGGTCAGTTTCCTGGTTCCGCTGGATCAAAGTTTTGTGGAACCCTACCTCCGTAAGGAAGATCGACGCGCATATGAACTGAACAATGTGCGAACCAATACGCTGGTGAGCGGGATTTCCTTTGAGATCGCAAGCTACCTCAAACAGAAAGGGTATCCTTCAGTGCCTCAGGCCGCCAATCTGGTCTACCGGACCGATACTCCCAACGGTCCCCATGATGAAAAACCTGCCCTGTCCCATCGATACCTTGCCGTGAGATCGGGTATCGGTTATTTTGGACTGTCTGGAAATGTCATCACCCAAGAATTTGGCGGGGCCGTAATTCTGGGGTCGCTGGTGACATCCGCGGAATTGATCCCGACGGAACCGTTACCGACGGAAGACAATTATTGTGACGGGTGCGGCTTGTGTATGGCATCATGCGTTTCCGGGTACATGTCGTCCAATAGCACCACCACGGTTCGTGTGGGGGGGTATGAATTCAGTTACGCCAAACGTCGTCACCACAATCGGTGTGACTACGTGTGCGGAGGGTTCACAGGTCTTCATAAGTCGGGAAGATGGTCCACCTGGGCGCCTGGAAGATTCCCTGTTCCCGATAAAGACGAAGATTTTCTGCCGGCCATCATAGAATCTGCGCCGGCCTATAAAAAAAGGCCAAAGCTCGAGGGTGGTTTTTTCCATTTTCTCATGCCGGGAAACCGGATCAACTTCACCTGCAATAATTGTTCGCTGGTGTGCCATCCGGACAAAGAAACTCGAAAAGAGCGCTACAAAATGCTGATTCAAAGCGGTGTGGTGGTTCAAAACCCGGACGGATCCCTTGAAGCGGTTTCACCCGAAGAGGCAGCACGACGACTTGGAGCAATGTCTCCCGAGCAGCGGGCGCTATATGAAAAAACCTGACAGAATAAATTCTTTGTTTTTGTTAATGAAGACCCTCATGATATGGTCCACCCCTAGCGCTCCCCTGCTGGATTTCGGTGGTACTGATGCCCTTGACGGACCCCTCGATCCGCTCCCGGATGACCTATTTTCGTCCTTTTGGGAGGAACTGGTAAGGTCATCCGGTTCGCGGTCCTCAAGCCGTTCACTCGGTAGGTACTCCAGATTAAATAGACGAAAGTGATGTCCGGAATCCCCCACCTGAAAAGGAAGGGTATAGGCGCTGAGCCGGTAATAGCTGATCACCGAGAGATAGCGACGCGTCCGTGCGGGGTCGGGGATGAGGAGGCCGCGGCTGGTCCATTGACTGATATGTTCGGAGATGGAAAGAGGAGGTTTGCTGAAAACAGTCATGCCGTGTTCCTCCGGGCATAAAAAAACCTGCCAAAGTGTGCATACCCAAAAGGGAGAGGCATGGCAGGTGTGTTAACAATACAATAGGTCCTCTGATCTGAGTTTGCAAGGAAAAAATAGCATCTTTCAATCCACAAATGCCTCTTCCAACAGTCTGTTCAAAACATCAATCTTTGCTGCCCCTTTTCCGGAATAAGGGTGAATTTATCGATCCGAACAAATGAATACCCATAGCTTTCCAGTTTTCGCTCTATATCTAGCTATTTTATAAATCAACGAAAAACACGAAACATTGGTATTAGGTATCCGCAGCATTTTGATTTAGGGAGAGGGTAGTCTCAAATGAGGGAATTACTGAAAATCGAAGTTTTGCCCGATATGTGCACTAGAGACTTTCAGTTCGACCGATAGTAGGGGTGAGTAAATAACTCTTGGTTTTTGTTGACAAAGTACCATTTATTGGTAATAAATGGTTGCCCAATGATATTACGGTTAGAGGTGTTCCCCAGAATGAATCCTGAGAACTCTGCAACTGATTGTGTCGACGTCGAAGAACTGAACAAGAAATATCAAGCCCTCCTTGAAGAGAACCGTTCCCTAAAAGCTGAGATTCGGGATCTTAAACGACAAAACCGTTTTCCAGACTGCCCTGAATCTGTGCCCGAGATGCTACCGCTGTTCGATGAGAAGCCCAGTGATTCAACCCAGAGCTTCAAAATCGCAGGTGACGTAGGTGTGACCAAACTTTCCCCCGCTTCGGATAAAATTGAGCTTTTTATGTCACTTTTCAAAGGGCGGGAGGATGTTTACGCCAAGAGATGGGAAAATAAGGCCGGTAAGTGCGGATACAGCCCAGTTTGTCTGAATGAATGGAAGCCGGGTTTATGTGAAAAACCGAGAAAGAGATGTTCTGAATGTAAAAACCGATCTTATGCGGTCTTGAACAAAGGAACGGTTGAAAGCCATTTGCGTGGGTTGAGGGTTATCGGGATATATCCGCTTTGCTGCGATGAAACCTGTCATTTCCTAGCCATTGATTTCGACGACGACGGCTGGCAGCAGGATGTCGGAGTGCTGAGGGAAGTGTGTCGAGAATTTGAGATCCCGATTGCGGTTGAACGTTCAATGTCGGGAAATGGTGCTCATGCCTGGTTTTTCTTTGAAGAAAACATTGCCGCTGCAACAGCAAGAAGATTTGGGTCAGCGCTGCTCACTCATGCCATGGAGAAACGGCATGAGATAAAGTTCAAATCCTATGATAGGCTTTTCCCGAACCAAGATGTAATGCCAAAAGGCGGTTTGGGGAATTTAATCGCAGCACCCTTGCAGATGATGGCAAGGAAGAATGATAACAGCGTCTTTGTTGACGAACAGTTTAGCCCGTATCAAGATCAGTGGGAATTCCTATCTCGTGTGCAAACCCTTGGATTATCAAAACTATCCTCTCTCATAACAAAACTCTGTTCAGGTAGCGAACTGGGATATCTGAATGAAGATGATCCAAGTGTGAAAAAGCCCTGGAAACGCACCCGTATCAGTCTGAAAAAGCAGGATTTTCCTGAGGTTTTCGATATTGTTAAATCCGGCATGATGTTTATTGAAAAGAAAGGTTTTTCTCAACAGGCTCTAAACTTTTTGAAACGTCTGGCTGCTTTCAAAAATCCAGAATATTACAAAGCGCAAGCTATGAGAATGTCCACTTATGGCAAAGACAGGATTATTTCCTGCTTTGATGACTTGGAGACTCATCTCGGGCTTCCCCGGGGGTGTGAGAATGATCTGCGTGAGCTTTTCGATCGATTCAACCTCCGGCCGTGCTGGCTTGACGAAACTCAGCACGGGAGATCTATACGTGTAGAATTCAAAGGCAACCTCCGAGATGAACAGCAAGAGGCTGTTGAGAGCTTGATGCGATATGACTTTGGCGTTTTATCTGCCACGACAGCTTTTGGAAAGACCATAGTGGGAGCAAATCTCATCAGTAAACGAAAGGTCAATACGCTCATACTGGTACACCGGCAACAGCTGCTATCCCAGTGGATTAAAAGGTTGTCAGATTTTCTGATGATAGATGAACAACTCCCTGAACTGCCTAAAAAGAGAGGCCGGAAAAAGAAGCAAAGTCTCATCGGGCAGATGGGGGCAGGAAAAAGCCAGCTTAGCAAAATTATCGACGTTGCCACCATGCAATCTCTAAATTCAGGTGGAGAGGTGAAAAGCTTTGTCAGGGAATATGGGATGGTTATTGTTGATGAGTGCCATCACGTGCCGGCTTTCAGTTTTGAACAGATCATGAAGGAAACGACGGCCAAATTTGTCTATGGGTTAACGGCGACACCGACCAGGCGGGATGGGCATCATCCCATTCTTACGTATCAATGTGGTCCGGTTCGGTTTCAGGTGGATGCAAAGAAACAAGCGGAAAAAAGGCCATTTGAGCACTACATCATTCCAAGGTTCACCTCTTTTAGGCTTCCAAGTCAGGAAAGAGACCATGATCCTTCTTTTCAGGAAATATACTCAGAGCTTACCATTGATGAGATTCGTAACAGTTTAATCGTTGATGATATCGTAGACTGCCATAAAAAAGGCAGAAATTCCATTGTGCTGACAGGACGGATTGCTCACGTGGAAGCCATTGCCGAAAAGTTGAAGGACAGGATCCCGGATGTGGTTGTTTTGACAGGCGGTATGGGAGCAAAAAAAACGGGCAGGCTTCTGGAAGAAGTAACCGCAACACCCCAAGACAGGCCTCTTACGCTCGTTGCTACAGGAAAATTTATCGGTGAAGGGTTTGATGAACCCAGGCTCGACACGCTTTTTTTGGCGATGCCTATTTCCTGGAAAGGCACTTTGCAGCAGTATGTTGGAAGGTTGCATCGGTTGTGCGATACCAAAAAGGACGTTCAAGTTTATGATTATGTGGATATACATGTCCCTATGCTGGAAAAGATGTATGGAAGAAGATTGAAAGGTTACGCTTCCATCGGGTATCGAGCAAAAGGTGAAAGTATTCCCGGGGAACCCGCGGACATTATTTTTGACAATCATAGCTTTTTCAGCGTTTACACAAATGATATCCAAAATGCCACAAGAGAAATCCTGATTGTCAGCCCATTTGTAACCGAAAAACGAGTCTCCCAAATGATGCAGTGTTTCGAAACGGTTCTTGAAAAGCAGGTAAATATTATGATTCTTACCAGGCCTGCGGAGGATTTTAAAAGTGAGAGACAGCCGATTCTAAAGGGGATTTTCAAGCGATTGACGGATGTTGGGATTAACGTGGGTTTCAAGTCTTTTATTCATCAGAAATTTGCCGTTGTGGACTGGAAAATCGTGTGGTACGGCAGTATTAACCTATTGGGCTTTGGTATTTCTCAAGAGAGCGTGATGCGTTTGAACAGTGGTGGAATTGCCCATGAATTGATGGAAAGCGTCAATACCGATGATCTTCTTAAACGTGTAAAAGATGGGACTGAATAGGGGCGTATCCGAAAATCATCATTTGCCTTCTAACCGAGTGGATCTCTGGTGGGAGGAGATTGACGGTCTAGCGGCAAGGGCGTTCGAGTTATGGAATATCCTGTCTCAGGAAGAACGAAAGCGTGCTGAACGATTTCGCTTCGACCGTCACCGAACGCGCTTTGTTGTGCAGCACGGGAGGCTCAGGGAGATCTTAGGCGGTTACCTGGATATGGCGCCTCAGGAAATCAGTTTCCAAAAGGGGCGCGGGGGAAAGCCGGCAGTTGCGGGGGAAAACCCTTTGATCCGGTTTAATCTTTCCCATTCAGGTGATCATGCGCTCTATGCGATGGTATACGGCAGGGAAGTGGGGGTCGATGTTGAAGTGATTCGGCCAAAACCCAAAGCCGCGGCACTGGTCAATCGTTTCTTTTCGCCTAACGAAAAGAAGGCTTTTCAAAAGCTGGATCCCCGGGAACAGCTGTCGGCCTTTTTTGCGGGGTGGACGCGCAAGGAAGCTTACGTGAAGGCGATTGGCAAAGGACTGCGGTTTCCTCTGGACCGGTTCGATGTTTCCCTGAAGCCCGGGGATGAAGATGCTCTGCTCCGAGTGAATGGGGAACCGGCTGAGGCAAAACGCTGGTCACTGCGGGATATCGACCTGGGCCCGGGTTTTCGAGCGGCGCTGGCCGTGGAGATGACAGGAGGAAGTTCTTTTAACGGCATTTCAATCCGATTTAGACGCTGATGCCAATGAAAACTCCGGTTTTCTTCCGGTGGGTCACTTTTTCTTTGTGTAGGGGGCTACTTCTGAAATAGCCCATATTTCACGATGGCGTAAACGGCTTTGAAACCGTCCTTCCAGCCGATTTTCTTCCCTTCTTCATAAGATCTGCCGTAATAGGAGATGCCGACCTCATAGACGCGACACTTCTTTCTGGCGATTTTTGCGGTCAGTTCGGGTTCGATACCAAAACGGTTCTGCTCCAGGGTGATGCTTTGGATGATATCCGTTTTGAAAGCCTTGTAGCAGGTTTCCATATCCGTCAGGTTCAGGTTCGTGAACATGTTGGAGAAGAGCGTGAGCATCCGGTTGCCCACGTAATGCCAGAACAGGTGGACTCTGTGGGGACCGGCGCCCATGAATCTTGAACCGTAAACCACATCGGCCCGGCCCTCTAAAATGGGTCCCAGCAGATTCGGGTACTCCATGGGGTCATATTCAAGATCGGCATCCTGAATCAGCACAATGTCACCGGTCACGTGGCAAAGGCCGGATCTTATGGCCGCGCCCTTGCCCATATTCCCGGTATGATAAACGGCTTTGGCAACCTTTTCTTCCAGCTCCTCCCGAATGAGTTCCGTTGTGCCATCGGTGGAAGCGTCATCCACCAGGATAATTTCCTTATCTTTCACCGGGGATTCCATGACCCGTTGAAGGAGTGTTGGAAGATGCGCTTTTTCGTTGTAGCAGGGAATAATAATGGATAGTTTCATGAGCGGCAGTTTCCATAATAATGATTCAAAATTAAAAAAGCCGAATGATTAAATCGCAGGCCATTTTGGCGCATTCCATTTAGAAAGGCAAGCCGAAGATGGCAATCGACGTTTTGGCCTTGACGGGTGCATTTTGAAATTCAATAATACTTCGGTGAATTTTGAGAAAATATTACTTCTTCTGGGGATTTCATGGAGGTTTGTTTATGACGCATCAAAAAACAATGGACTCTGATCTTTTGAACATGGTTCTGGATACCATTGATAAGTTAGAAAAAGAAAAGCTTTCCGTTGATACAAAGCTGGAAATGGATCGTCTGGGGACTTTTCCAACAGAACTGATCCGCTTTATGCTGGGTTCGGATATTGCGCTTCACCTTATCTTCATTCCGGAAGAATATGGGGGTCTGGGCGCCGGCGCCACGGAAATCGCCATCGTAAGCGAGCGGATGGCAAAAATGGACCTGGCGGTGGCGACTTCTTTTCTGGCCATCTGCCTGGGGATGGATCCCATTCGGGTGGGTTCTACGCCGGAACAGAAGGAAAAATATATCGGTAAGATTGCCGAAGAAGGGCTTGTGGTCGCTTACGGTGTGACCGAACCTGAGGCGGGCAGTAACGTTCAGTCTCTTAAAACCAAGGCGGTACGGGTGCTGGATGAAAACGGTCAGGTGAAGGGTTACCGGATCAACGGCCAGAAGCAGTTCATCACCAACGGCGGCGTTGCAGAGCTTTACACCATTTTGGCCGATGCACCGGACGGCCCGTCCTTTTTCATCGTTCCGGGCGGCGCCGAAGGCCTGATTCCTGGCAAACATGAGGACAAACACGGTATTCGAGCCTCCGACACCTGTCCCCTGAGCCTGGAAGACCTCTATGTTCCCATTGAGGACCTTGTAGGGGGTGTGGAAGGCCAGGGCCTCAAACAGGCCAACAAAGTGTTTGGGTATACCCGCCTGATGGTGGCCACATTCGGCCTGGGCGGGGGTGTGGCCGCCCTTGAAAAAACCATCAAATACGCCAAAGAGCGGGTTCAGTTCGGTACCACCCTCATCGAAAAGCAGGGCTATACACACCAGCTTCTGGTTCCCAATGCCGTGCGGCTGGAGGCGGCGAGAGCCCATATCGAGGAAGTGGCCAGACGTCTGGATACCGACGAAGAAGACCTTCAAGTGGAAGGTTCCATTGCCAAATATTTCTCTACCGAAGCAGGGGATGCCATGGCCAACGATGCGATTCAGGCGTTTGGCGGGTATGGCTATATTCGGGAATATGAAGTGGAGAAGATCAAACGGGATGTGAAGATCCTGACCATTTATGAGGGGACCAGCGAAATTCAGCGGAGCATCATTTCCATGTTTCGGCTCAGATCGACGGTCCGTTCCAAGGGCGGTTTTTATAATGAAATCGCGGACGGACTGGCCGAACTGCCGTCCGAGACCGGAGGCCCCATACTGGCCGATGCAGTGCGGTTGATGAATGAGGTGATTCAATCGGCACGAAAAGAAAAGCTCAGCAAGAGCCAATACGTCATGTTCCAATTGGCGGATATGATGACCTGGGCTGAGGTGGCAACTGCCCTGTGCCGAAAGGCGGCTGCGGTTGAAAGTGGAAAATCCCGAACCCCGGCATTTATGAAAGCGGCTGCAAGGCTGTTTGCGCGGGAAGCCATTGGTAAGATTCGGTCCAATGGCCTTCTGATCAGCCAGGGGTGCGAAAAAAATCTGAAAGATGTGGCATTACAATTAAACGCCCTTAATACAGAGCGAATTCTGGCCGGCAGCCTGGCGGACATGGACATTATTGCAAAGGAACTGGCGGCCTAGATCAGTGTCCTCAAGAAGGCAATACCGAAAACCGAGAAGATCTCCCCGCTCCGGCAAGAAAACAGTGCCAAGGAGCGGGGATAAATATACACGGCCGAAGATTGACCAAGGTCTGAAGTCAATTTTTGAAACAATCGGTGTTCCCGACAAGACGCCCTTCGTTCCGGATTCGTTTCAGTTGGAAGCCGTTGAGCTGGTACAGAACGATGATGTTCTGGTCAGCGCCCCCACCGGATCCGGCAAAACCTGGATTGCCATCCAGGCGATTGAGTCCTGTTTGGCGAGAGGTCTCAGCGTCTGGTACGCCTCTCCTCTGAAGGCCCTTTCCAATTCAATTTATCAAGAATTCGTTCAGAAGTTCGGGTCGTCCCGGTGCGGTATCCTGACCGGCGATCGAAAAGAGAATGCTGACGCACCTGTGGTGGTGGGAACCACCGAGATCCTCAGAAACCAGCTATATGACGCCATGCACAAAGGGGTCAGTATCGGGACGGATCTGGTGATCCTTGATGAAGCCCACTACTTGACCGATCCGGATCGCGGGGTGGTTTGGGAGGAAGTGCTCATTTACCTGCCGTCCCGGGTGCGGCTGTTGCTCCTATCTGCCAGTATCAGCAACCCCCATGAAGTTTGCGCCTGGTTGAAGCAGGTGCGTGGTGTTTCCAACCGATTCGTACTTTCAGAAGAACGCCCCGTGCCGCTGAAAACACTGTTCTTATTTCCCGATGGGCTCGTGACGGCACTCGGTTCAAAAAGAGGATTGGGTCCCAAGGTCAAGAAATTCCTGAGCTCAAAGGAAGGCCAACGGGGGCGGCGATCGGAAAAGATTGATTATGGCAACATATTGACGTGTCTCAGGAAGCTGGACCTGTTACCGGCCATCTTCTTCCTTAAGTCGCGGGCTGACTGCGATCAGGCCCTTGCCACCTGTGCTGCCGTTCAAAAACCGCCCGGTCTTGCGCGGCGCATGAAAGGGCTCGTTAAAGCTTTTGTCAAAGAATATCCCCATCTTGAAGGACACAGGCAAATCAAGCCACTCCTGGATTCTCTGGTGGGTTCCCATCACGGTGGCCAACTGCCCTACTGGAAGGTGCTGATCGAGCAGATGATGAACAAAGGGCTCCTGGAGGCTATTTTTTCCACATCAACGGTGGCCGCGGGCGTCAACTTTCCGGCAAGGTCGGTCGTCCTGTTCCAGAGTGATCGCTACAACGGCCGCGAATTCGCGGATCTGACGCCTACGGCCCTGCATCAGATGGTCGGACGCGCCGGAAGACGGGGAATGGACAACATCGGCTTTGCGCTGGTGGTACCGGGATACTACCAGAATCCCAAACTGATCCATGAATTGATGTCATCTCCGCCGGATCCTATTTTGAGCCAGATTCATATCAATTTTTCCATGACCCTCAATCTGCTGTTGTCCCACACGCCCTTCGAGGTGAAAGATCTGCTGGAAAGATCCCTTGCCGCTTTTCAGGAAAAAGGTCGCGGTGGGACGGATGAAAAGTGGCTAAAAGAGCAGTTGTCGCGTTTCAAAGAGACACTGCCCGAGGCAAAGTGCGATACTTCAGACCCCTATGAAGCAATTGAACATATCCAGAAAAGCGCCCGCGCGAAAAAAATTGTAAGCAAAAGCCCCAAAGCAACCGAATATGGCCGACGGGTGGTGGCAAGCCTCCCCTATCTAACCCCTGGAAGGCTGTTTCTTCACAAGAACGGAAACCGCTATGTGGTGTTCAAGGCCTACATGGATGAGGAGCGTTTGATCTGTGCCGCCCACAATATTCGAAAGAAAGACAAGGATACCAGGCGGCAGCTCACCCTGCGGCGGGTTGACCTGGCGCAGATTGAAGCCATTTATGACCTGTTGATCCAGCTTCCGGATGATTACTCACGGGATGGGCTGGATCAGCTCTTTGAAGCGGTATCCCAAAAAGACTTAAAGATTCTGAAAATTGAAAATCCCGAAACCAAACCGGTTAAAGGCCCCGAGGCTCAAGAAGAAAAGGAACAGGATAAAGCCCCTTGTGAAAACTGTGGTCATGTGGATCTTTGCCACGGCAAGACAGATCGCCATTTTAACCGTCTCCTTGCCCTGTTTCGAAATTCAAGGGACCGCATTGAAGCATCGGAGGGCGGATTGTGGTTGAGTTTCAAGCAGCATTTGCGGTTTTTGAAGGAAACCGGCTTTGTGGATATGGAGGACCGGTTAACCGACGATGGCCGATGGGCTTCTAATTTGAGGGTGGATCAACCGCTGCTGATAGCGGAGTCCATTCGTCAGGGCGCCTTTGACGGCATATCGCCCGAGGTATTTGCGGGGGGAATGGCGCCGTTTGTGTGGGACAGGTCTCAGGAAGTGGATTTGAAGGGCACGGTCGGTATGGATTTGAAACCGGTGGAAGGGTTGTTTCACAAGATGCTGGGTCATCTTCGGGAATTCGTCGCCCTCAAAGAGAGCCGCGGTTTCAAGACGCCTTCCATTTCGTTCTGGCCTTCCGCCGTCCTTTTCATGTGGGCCAAAGGGGTTACCTGGGAGGCGCTTTCAGAAACGGTTTCAGTGGGTGAAGGGGACCTGGCGTCACTGATCATGAGAACCGCTGACCATTTAAGACAGGTGGCGGCATTGCGCGAGACCCATCCGGATTTGGCGCATACCGCCTCCGAAGGGATCGCACTGATCCTCCGCGAGCCGGTTTATCTTTTCTGACTTTGATGCGGGTTGAGCCCCAGGACAAGAAAAACGTTTCTTTTAAAAAAAAGAACATTTTCTTTAAAATGAAAGTAATTTTTGATTCTATTGTCTTTTAGCCCTGCTTCTACTAATTTTTCGAGACGAACGGTATCTTTATTGCTGCGAACCGCATGGCTAAGATAGTCGTTCAGGTTCAAGTCAATCTCAACGTCCATTGTTGATGAAATTTTGACATCATAGTGTTGATACAGGTCAAGAATAAAGGATCTGGAGCACGCGGCCTTGTGGCTGGCATCCACCAGCTGTTCAAAAGATTCAAAAAAATCATTAACATACTTGTCATCGTAAGCAACAATATCCTGGATTGAGATTCTTCCCTGTTGACTGCAGCACCGCTTCATCTCCTGGAAAATTGAATTGTGCTCCGAGTAATGATGAAACGCGGATTTTGATACCACAATGGTAAATATGCCAGGTTTATTTGGTAGGCTTGCTGCGTCGCCACATCGAAAAGTAGTGTTTGTGATCCCGGATGCCTGAGACTGCCGCTTTGCCAGGGCAATCATGTTATCAGACAAATCAAAACCGGTTGCATGGGTGATATTTCGTGCACAAAAAAGGCAGAATTCTCCACTGCCGCATGAGACATCCAAAAGCCTGTCGTCATGTTTCATTCTGCAGAAATCATAATAGGCTGCCGCATACGCCTCGTTTTTGGTTACTGACCAGCTACTGAATTTTTCAGCCTGTCGGTCGAACTGGAGACGAACGACCTCTTTAGAATTATCCTGTTTCATCGGCAGCGTCCTTTTCATACGCCTTAATCAAGTCATTTGACCATTCGATCATGGTGTTGAACAACCGGTCGTATTGTTCCATTATGGCCTTTCCTCCACTCGGGGGATTTTTGATCGCTTCCTGATCTTTTTTCAGATTGGCATAACTGTTCTGAAAGTATTCCCTCAGATTTTTTAGCATGACCATACCGCTGTCGTTGTCAACCAAATCCAGGTTGATCAAAAACGCATTAAAATCAAAATAAATCGGGCTTGGGGTTTTGGAAAACCGGGTCATCAGTTCATCAAAGTACGCATTTCCGGAATCCGTCATGGTGTATATCACCTTTTCAGGCATGTTGCCGGTCTTCGCTTTTCCGGTAGAAAGATAGCCTTTTTCAGCCAATTTCTTCAAATTTTGATAGACCGTGGGAGTCCCGATTTTCATCCAGTTTTTTAGCCGGATATCTTCAATGTGCTTATTCATTTCATATGCATTCATGCTTTGCTTTTTTAATATCCCGAGGATGACCAGATTGACCGCGGACATACAAACTCCTTTTGTTAAACTATGCACAATTGAGGGGCTTTTGAGACGATAATTCAGGGCTTTTAATAAATTCATCTCGACGGTTCATAAATGTTTTATAGATTTTGTAATACTCGGTATCTTCATACTCTATTGCTTCAATTATCGGAGTATCAAAGCTGTAGATACGAGAACCCGGACACGCCAGCAACAAAGGAGAATGGGTCACAATAATGAACTGGGCATGGCCCTGATGGCTCATTTTAATTAATAGATTCAAAAGCCCAATCAAAGATGATGGAGACAAAGCAGTCTCCGGTTCATCCAAAAAGTAGATTCCTTTAATGCTGTATCGAGATTGAAAATAAGACATAAGGGATTGGCCATGAGATTGCGTAACAAGTGATTTTCCCCCAAAATAATTTAGCATTTGGACATCATTAACAGCCCATTCTTCAAGGATTTTCGAAAAGTGTGAAAAAATTTGAGATCCAAAAAATGAACCCGATACGGGGCCTTCTGCCCACTGAACGCTGATGGTTTTACATAAATCCTCTTCATAAGGGTTGTGTTCGTGTCTCATCCCGGAATTGTCTTGCCAGATATGGATGCCGCATCTAAAAGCAATCGCTTTGAGTAAAGTGGATTTTCCAGTTCCATTTTCACCGCAGAAAAATGTAATGGGCGTGTCAAACTGAACCTTGTCCGTATTCTGAAAAATTTCCAGGTCAAACGGGTAGTAATCAAGCACAGGAAATTTTTCTTCATGGATATTCACCTGTTTTAAATAAATCAATTTGATTCTCCTTCACTTTTCTGTTTTTTTGCCGCGGCCCACAAATAGAACCAACCCTATGGTTGCAGTAGCCAGTCTGCAAAATAGTAGTATGCAGCATACCACTATGTCAATAAATTATTTTAAAGCATAACGCTACCCGCTTAAAAAATAATTTTCCCGGCACCAGGCCAAATAGTTGCCCTAAATGGTCAGAAACATCTCACGCGATGGTTGATATGATATTTCTTGTACTGTAGATTGGATGTGCCTGTTGATACATTAATGAATGTGCATAATATCAAAACATGAAAGGACTCTGATCATGGCCAAAAAACTGATCGATATTTCCATTCCTCTGGATAACGACACAATCTCTGACCCCGAACCTTTCAGACCGAAAATCAAGTATATAGATCACAAACAGACCGCCGAACAGGTCTGCGGTTTTTTCCCGGGATTAAAACCGGAAGACCTTCCCGACGGCGAGGGATGGGCGATTGAGAAGATCGAATTGATCACCCATAACGGAACCCACCTGGATGCTCCTTATCACTTTGCAACCACCATGAATCGCGGTGAACGAGCGATCACAATTGATGAGGTGCCTCTGGACTGGTGTTTCCGACCGGGTGTCAAGCTCGATTTCCGGCATTTCGAGGATGGTTATGTGGCGACCGCGGCTGATGTCGAAGCGGAGTTGAACCGGATTGGTCACAAGATTGAACCCTACGATATCGTCGTGGTGAACACACGGGCCGGTGCTGCTTTTGGGCAAGATGACTATATCGTAGCAGGTTGCGGCATGGGCCGGGAGGCCACCCTGTTCCTGCTGAAACAGGGTGTACGTGTAACCGGGACAGATGCCTGGTCCTGGGACGCCCCTTTTGTACA
>JGI10211J34971_10001643_pt1 | contig 18373 bp, 24 predicted proteins | sample Etolagsediment_FD_34971 | JGI IMG/M metagenome (IMG submission 34971)
TTGTGACATAATATTGAATACCTTTAATTTTAATATTTGGAATAATACAATAAATTATTAAAAAGTTTAATAATTTGACTAATCAATACTTTTTTTCTATTAAATCTATATAAAATGAGGATAAATAACAACTTTACTAACAAAAATCAGTATATATGCCGATATAAAATGATATAAATCAAGGAAAACAAAGATGTTAGTTTGGTTATTGGTACTTTTATTGCTGGTCACTATTATATATGTTTATTATCGTATCTCTCTTGCTAAGAAGAGTAAAAAAACAAAACCCGATAAACATTACACATTTAAAATTTAATTTATAGAGAGAAAAAAATGCCTATTAATCTTAATAAACATGTCTTTAAAGGACATAAAACTTTACTCGGAAGTAAATATGTTACATATGGTGAATTAGAACTTCCCTTAAGAGAAGACCTTTGCACTAGAGCAAATAGTTTTGATTGGGGTCACAATGGTCCAGCGTCAATGCAACTTTCTTTTGCAATACTTTGTCAAATCGACGGGAAAGAGACTGCTAAAACACATATGGTAAAGTTTACACAAGAAGTTGTCAAGCAATTAAATTCAAGAGATTGGGTACTCGATGCCAGCGATGTAATTGAATGGATAAATACAAACAATGAAAAGCCTGAAGAATCAAAATCAGAGCTAACACTTGTAGCAAAGCAAGCTGTAAAACCAAAAAATACTTCCGCATCTAAAACAAGAAAAAATAATGTTGTTAAAAATATCTGTAGAGAATTAGAAATAACACAAAAACAACTTGCAGAAATTTTAGAGGTTCCTGAAGGCACTGTTAGTAGTTGGGCTGTAAAAAATGAAATTCCTAGGTTAGGTAAAAAAGCTATAGAGTTTTATACACAAAGTCATAAAAATCAAAAAATTGTAGACAGCTATAAAGACTTTATGCATCTCTTACATGCATCTTAAAGAAGATTTATGCAAGCAAAAGATGAAATAACTAGAAGTTTACTTATAGACAGACAGACATGGGATGATTCCATGAAGTATTCACGGCAAAGATACAGAATGAGCTTAAGCAAGGTGGTTGAATCTTTACTCCAAGAATGGCTTGCGAAAGAAAAACGAAAACCTTTGGATAATAAGAGTCAAGGAAAATTCTTTCACTAAGCTTTAACCTTCGTTTGGTATAATTTCGCTTATAAAATAACTTAAGTGAGAATTCAATGCAAACAATAGAAAATACAGATGCGTTTAAAGCATTAATAGAAGATATTAAATCAAATACAAAAGGCTACAGGGACCCTTTAGCCTTTGGTATATGTAGAGTAGATTTAGGACAACTTAATGTTGAGAAAACTCTTCAAGCAACCTACCCTTTAATAAATTGGGATGAAAACTTTGGAAGTGCTGCTATTTTCGTTAGAGCTCTAGAAGAACAAAGCGTGTTAGTAGATTTTACAAAAACTGAAGCTGTTTACACTATAAATCTAGAATTTTTAAAAGCTTGTTTATCTGCATTTACACCCTACTCAGATGAGGCTTTTGGAGATGCACATAAAAATATTCAAGTTGTATCTGCTCTTTATGCTCAAATAATCAATAGCGGAAGTTTAGAAGGTGAATTTAAAGTAACATTTATTTTTGATGATGCTCCACTAGAAAGTGCTGAAGCGACATATTTAAAACTTTACGCAATTTCACAAGCAAAAGTTCCGCTAAGAGATATTAATCTTAATGGTGCATTTAGTGCATTACCAAATGTTGCATGGTCACAAGGTCAGCCAATTGAGCTAGACTATCTAAGAGAATTTGAGATTGAGTTAAAATTATCAAATGAATATCCACATATTGACTTTGTAGATAAATTTCCAAGATTCTTACAGCACATTATTCCTCAAGACAATACTCGTATCTTAGATACTTCAAAAGTAAGATTTGGTGCACAATTAGCTGCTGGAACAACAGTTATGCCAGGTGCATCGTATATAAACTTCAACGCTGGAACAACAGGTTCTGTTATGGTTGAAGGACGTATTTCTTCTTCTGCTATAGTTGGTGATGGTTCTGATATTGGTGGTGGCGCTTCTATTCTTGGTGTTCTTAGTGGAACTGATGGAAATCCTATTTCTATTGGTAAAAATTGTCTTTTAGGTGCAAACTCAACATGTGGTATTCCACTCGGTGATGGATGTATCATTGATGCTGGCATTGCTATTTTAGAAGGTACAAAAATAGGTATTTACCCTGAAGAATTGAAAAAAATCATGGAAGTAAACACGAATGCCAATATGGCTGGTGAAATATTTAAAGGGAAGCAACTGTCTAACTTTAGCGGTCTTCACTTTAGACAAAATTCTATGACTGGTGAAGTTACTGCTTCTCGTTCGACAAGAGAAGTTAAGCTTAACGCTGATCTTCACTAATAAACATCATAGTTCTTTTAAATAATCTTCTTTTTATCTAAAGAGGACTATAATGACTTGAATGCAAGGAGGTTATTATGAACATATCAAGTAATATATCATCAATTAGCTCTCATCAAACAATGATGAACACGAGTGCAAATAACGTTGCAAATGTGAATACGGATGGTTTTAGGCCGAGTGATACAAAAATATCTTCCAACTCCGAATCGACTAAAGCCGATACCAGACTCAGTGATAATACAGGTTCTAAAAAAAGTCAGACAGACCTAGCTAAAGAGTTAACTGATCAGATTATTGCACAAGATGCAACTGCAGTAAATGTAAGTGCTATAGAAACTCAAGATCAGATGCTTGGATCTCTATTAGATATAAAAGCTTAGCTTTTTTTATCTAGTAAGAATATTCATACTTTCTATATTCCTTAATAGCTCAGCACTCTCATCATAATCTTTTAGTTCATTACCGAGTTTTAAAGTGCTAAAAACTGTTTTACCAATAATAAATCTTCCTTCAACACCGTCTTTTTTTGTTCGAATACCCCATACATTTTGATATACAATAATTTCATCTTCAACTATTCCGGCATATAAAACAATATGTCCTTTTCGGTAAAGTAGTGTTTGAAATGGTATACCTTCTTCTTTAATAAACTGAATTTTGTCCTCATCATTAAGCTTTTTAAGGTTAAGAACTTCTCCAATTTGAGCCTGTTTTGAAGAGTTTCTAGGAAGCCAAATACCAAAAGGAGTGTAAAAGTCCATAAGTGTTGATGAACAGTCCCTTTGACTATACACACCACCCCAACCATACTTTGTTTTTGAAATTTCTCCAATTATACTTTCAATATTTGCTTTATTAAACACCAGTATACCTTTAGAGCCTACATTCTTCTCAATAATAGACTTATGAAACATTGCTTGATGGTTTTTATATCTTGAAACACTCAAGATTGTATATGTATTTTCATCTTCTGATACAAGTGCGAACATCATTCCTATTCTTGTGTCAAAAAGTGCTAGCCCTTCTTTCGTATATAAAGGGACTCCCTCTTTTACAATCATAATCTGCTGTGCATTTTTCCATTCTTCTACATGGGTATCATCCATAAAAACTATTTCATTTGTCTTCAACCAGCCAAATGTGAAACTGTTAAAAATAAATACCCATTGTTTGTCTAATGAGTAATGAGATATAAAAAGAGGTACATTTGCATTGATAGAACTATTTTGAAGATAATCAAATGGAAAACCTTCACCAGCCATAGATGGGTCGTGAAGTAAGGGTTTATTTGTAGGGAATGCTCTAATATTAGCATGCTTTATAGTTAAAGCTTTTTGATTTAAGGTAGCATAAGCGTGAGAGTTTGATTGCACACGCATAGCATCAAAAAAGTCTTCTTCTAATGGTTGTAAATTTTCACCGTAGCTTTTAGAGCTATTAAAAGCTTCAAAAGGCCATTGTGTTTCTTTAAGGCTCAACGGCGGTTTTTGAATATCCCAAACACTAAAATAAGAAGCTTCATATTTCTTTTGTATGTCGTAAAGCTTTGAAGTGTTTATGTCTTTTACATAGTAAGATATATCTTGAGGAATTTTTACTAAATCCTCTATCACCATATCTTCTTCCTCAATTGAGATATTTTCTTTTTTCACCTGTACCTGCTCTTGTGGAACACAAGCAACAAACAAAGTAGCTACTAACACTATAGATATATACTTCACCCTTAAATCCTTAATCTACATCCCCAAATCTACTAACAACCCTACCAATTACTTCAATTTCTCTGGGATCAAGTGTTTGAGTTGTGTATACTTTATTATCAGATATTATATCCACTTTTCCATCTATTCTTTTTTGAACTCTCTTAATGAACAGTCCGGCTTCGGTTCTAATAGTGAAAATTCCACCACGTTGCAAATCTGTTTTGTCACGATTTATAAACACAATATCATTATAAGAAAATGTTGGCTCCATAGAATCGCCTGAAACATTGATTGCTTCTATGAAACGTAGTTCTCGCTCTCCGCCAAGCATAGCTACAAATTGCTCTGGAATCTCTAGCTCTTGAGCCTCTTCACCTTCAACATCACTACCCCCTCCAGCTGAGGCAGATACATCAGAGAAATACTTCACCATAAAAAACTTATTTGTAGCTTCTATAAGACTTTCTGGAGATTGACCGTATAGCATCCAGTTGATAGATATAGACTTAGTAGCACAAAAGTCTAACAATTCTACATAAGGGATTTTATTTCTTTTTTTCATTGTTGCAAAATTCATTTGTGTTATCCCTAAAACATCTGCAACATCTTTGTCAAATATTTTTTTCCCACTAAAGTCACTAGATATTATGCTTTTTATCTCTTCTACTATAACATTTAAAGTATTCATTTTGACTCCTTTTTTATTAATTATGGCATATTATAATCATTTTTTGCAATAAAGTCAAAATATTTATGACAATTTGTCATATTTTTATAAGTTCTCATATTTTTATATAGAATATGTCAATTAATTAAAAAGGATATGAAATGTCATTAGTTTTAAAAAATGCAGAAAGTTTATTTGAAAAGTTTGAAAATTGTATCGAAGAATGGGCAGAGAAAATATTTTAACCACTACATTTGAATTTTATTTATCTTGTCGTTTCTTATATTTTTCTCTATGGTATCCGCCAAAGATAAAAAACATAAAAGCTATAAAAAGCACCAACATAAATCCATCTAAAAAACTCATCATTATTCTCCGAATGTATTGTAGTTTTGTCTGATTGCATCATATAGAACGATTCCGGTACTGATTGCAAGGTTCAGACTTCTACCTTCTTTAGTCATAGGTATAGTTATATTCTGCTCTTTATACTTGTTTAGTATATCTTCGGGGATACCTGCAGTTTCGCTTCCAAAGAAAATAAAATCACCATTTTTAAACGCAGCATCAAAGTATGGCTTATCTGTTTTAGTCGTTGCAAAATGTGCATTATCGCTTATAGCATTATTTTGAAAAAAATCATCGAGGTCTTCCCAAACATGTAAATCTAACTTATCCCAATAATCAAGTCCTGCTCTACGCACCGCTTTTTCATCAATATCAAAACCTATAGGTTTAATCAGATGGAGTGAAGCACCAGCATTCACGCAAAGACGACCAATCGCCCCTGTATTATTTGGAATTTGTGGATGTACTAAAACTAAGTTAAAAGACATTTTAGAAGATTACCGTTTTGTTTGCATGTACAAAAATTCTGTCTTCAAGTGCAAGTTTTAATGCTCGTGAAAGAACAACTTTTTCAACATCTTTACCTGAACGTTGCATATCTTTCCAGCTATATGCATGATCTACATGTATAATCTCTTGTGCAATTATTGGACCTTCATCAAGATTATTGTTTACAAAATGTGCTGTAGCACCAATGATTTTAACCCCTCTCTCATAGGCTTGCTTATAAGGGTTTGCACCTATAAATGCTGGTAAGAACGAATGGTGAATATTAATAATTTTATCTTCAAAGGTTTCTACAAATAGAGGAGTTAATATTCGCATATATTTAGCAAGAACAATATAATCAACATTCTTATAGCTCTCTATACATTCAATTATTTTTTTCTCATGTTCTTCTCTATTAAGATTTTCATGAGAAATTGTAATATACGGAATATTAAACTTACTCACTAAAGATTCTAAATCCTCGTAATTTGAAATGACAGCTAAGATATTTGCTTCAAGTTCACCTGCTTCATGACGAATTAAAATATCCCCAAGTGCATGCATCTCTTTAGTAGCCATTAAAATTATATTTTTCTTTGTAGGCTCTATAACTTCGACAGAAGCATCACTTGATAAAATTTCAACTAGTGATGCTTTAAGCTCCTTAGAGTTAACATCCCCATCAACAACACTTCGCATAAAAAATTTATTATTCTCTTTATCAACAAACTCGTTGTTTGATAACATGTTGAGATCATGATTGTAAAAAACTGTCGAAACTTTGTGAACGATACCCTTTGCATCGTTTGCATCTATTAAAACTCTGTATTGACTCACTATTTTTTACCTTTTTCTAAAATCTCAACTCTAGAATCTATAGTCGCTAAAGTATATTCTAAAAAATTAAGCGTCATATCTATTTTTGCTTCTATATTTGTATTGTTTGGTGCTTGGAATCCTTCAAAAAGGACCAAGAGTCTTTCTTTGATGGAATTTAAGTATTTTATTTCACTGTCATATGTAGCAGTATTATCAGTCTTAATTTCTGGTGAAGTTTCTTTAAACTCTTCTTTTAAAGGTTCTTTTCTGCTTGTTTCTTTAACTCTAAGAGTTTCTTTTATCTCATACCTAGGGCTTAAAGTAGGTTTTGGTACATGACTTTCTTCCATCTCAGCAAGTGTTGATAATATTACATCTTTTAATTCCATGACTTTAACAACCACCTTTCAAATTCGTTAAATTCTACATCAGTATCCATCTTGACAAAAAAATCTTTCATCTGAGTGTTTACATTTAAAAACTTTTTCCTCATACCAGAGAGTCTTCTAATAGCAATTTTTGCATCACTATTAGAGGGGTCTTTTTTTAGAACTTCTTTATAAATATCAAGAGCCTCTTCTTTAAGACCTTGAAGTTCATAAATATTTGCTAGTGTGAGAGTTTGCATTTTGTCTAATCTACTATTTATCTATGAATGTTATTCGCTATTATTGAACCGATTTCGCTTGTTGAACAAATCTCTTTAGCATCGAACTGAGCTAAATCTTGTGTTCTATAGCCATCACTTAATGCTTTTTTAATGGCATTATCTATTTTATCTGCAGCTTCAATTTCACCTAGCGCATAGCGCAACATCATTGATGCTGAAGAAATTGTAGCAATCGGATTTGAGATACCTTGCCCCGCAATATCAGGAGCTGAACCGTGAATAGGTTCATATACTCCGATTTTATCACCGATCGAAGCTGATGGTAAAAGACCAATAGATCCACAAAGCATAGATGCCTCATCACTTAAGATATCACCGAAAATATTTCCAGTTAACATTACATCAAATTGTCTTGGATTTAAAACAAGTTGCATTGCAGCATTATCTACATACATATGTGTAAGCGCAACATCAGGATATTCCTTTGATACCTCAGTTACCACATCACGCCAAAGTTGAGATACATCAAGAACATTTGCTTTATCTATTGAACAAACTCTTTTATCTCTTTTTTGTGCAGCTTTAAAAGCTCTATGTGCTATACGTTCAATTTCCATACGCGTATACACCATAGTATTCCAGCCTTTATCTTCAGTTCGCCCTTTTGGTTCACCAAAGTAAATTCCACCAATCAGTTCTCGAACAACCAAAATATCAACACCTTTGATAATGGCAGGTTTTAGTGAAGATGCATTAATAAGTTCATCGTATACAACAGCAGGACGGAGATTAGCATAAACACCAAGCTCTTTTCTGAATCTTAAAAGACCACTTTCTGGTCTTAGTTCACGTGGAAGCTTATCCCATTTTTCTCCACCAATCGCCCCAAAAAGAACAGCGTCACTTGAAAGTGATTTTCGAATTGTTTCTTGCGGTAACGGATCGCCTGTAATGTCATAAGCAGCGCCACCCATTAAAGCTTCATCGTAAGAAAAATCAAAATCGGATGATGATGCCACTGCATCTAAAACTTTTACAGCTTCATCAATAATTTCTGGACCAATTCCATCGCCTTTAATTAGCGTTATTTTATATGTCTTCATCAGTCTATTTACCTTTTATTTCGTTCACGGCAAAATTCATTAATCCACCTGCATCTATTAATTCTTGCATAAAAGCAGGAATTGGGGTGAAGTTGTATGATTTATTTGTAGTTTTATTTGTGATAGTTCCAGCATTCATATCTATAGTTATTTCATGCCCTTCTTTTATCTCAACGCTCTCTGGCAATTCAAAAATCGGAAGTCCCATATTGAATGCATTTCTATAAAATATTCTTGCAAAAGTTGGGGCAATAATAGCAGCAATACCCGCAGCTTTAAGTGCTATTGGCGCATGTTCACGTGAACTTCCACAACCAAAGTTTTCACCAGCAACTATAACATCACCAACATTCATTTTACTTACAAATTCTGGGTCAGCATCTTCCATAACATGTTTTGCCAACTCCTCTGGAACTGAAGTATTCAAGTATCTTGCAGCTATAATTACATCTGTGTCAACATCTTTTCCAAAAGTCCAAACTTTTCCATCGATATTTGCTTTTTGCATTATTAAAAATCCTATTGTATAACTAAATAATATTGCGATTATATCCAAAAAGTCGTTTGATTTTTATAAAGAGATGATTTACTTGCTTTTTAAGACCCATTAAGGATTGAGATTTGACCTGCAATCAGATACTTATAGCACTCCTAAAGCTTTTTTCACTTCACCTAAAAGTATCTCTTCTATCTCTTTGTAAGTCTGTATAAAAGCATCAAATTCTTTACCGTCAGGATCTTCAAAACCAACATGTATTTTATGCACAGGACGTGGAAAGATCGGGCACGTTTCGTGAGCATGAGAACACACTGTGACAACTAAATCGAAATTTATGTCTATCACTTCATCTAAGTGTTTTGAATAGTACCTATCATTCCAAATACCTTTTTCTTCTAATACTCTTTTTGCATTTTGGTTTACCTTCCCAGATGGAGCCACTCCACAACTATAAGCTTCAACACCATCAAGCTTTGCATTTATAAGTGCTTCACCAATAATGCTTCTACACGAATTTCCCGTACACATTACTAAAACTTTTTTATTCATATTTTACATCCTTCATTTTGAGCCATTTTTTTTAATTGAGGTACATTCATATCTAAATATCTTATCTCTTCTAAAGCTTCAAGTCTAAATCGGTCCAGGGGACTTCTTATAGAGTAATATGCCCAAGTCCCTTTACGATTCACACGTAAAAAACCAGCCTCTTTTAAAATCTTCAAGTGTCGTGAAAGACGTGATTGAATCATTTCAAGTGATTCTTGCATATCACATACACATACTTCACCATATTTATCTAAAAAGCGTAATATTAAAATCCGAGTCTCATCGTTAAGCCCAGAGATTGACTTTAAAAAAACTTCCATTTCTTAACAGCAACCCGTTGACCATTTTCCATTTTTAGCAAAACTTGGTTCGCAGGCACCTACTCCGCCAGTAAATTCATCTCCACCAAATAACTCTATCTGCTCCATTGTGTGGTAATTTTCCCAAATGATATCTTGAGGATCTTGCACCCAATACTTTTTAGATTTTGCATAACAGCAAGCTGCCTCATCTTGTTTTTCACCAAGTATCCCAGCGTCTTCAAGTCTTTTTTCCATTACTGCAACAGCCTCGTCTGAATCTACTTGTATACCTAAATGGTTGAGTCCATGCTTTTCACGTCCACTTGAAATTGCAAAATTTACCGCCGGATCATCCAATAACCATTGAATATAGTCATCTTTTATTTTTGTTGGCTCATGCCCAAATATAGCCGTATAAAAAACTTTATTTTTTTCTAAATCATCTACTGATATATGTATATGCATTCTTTTCATCTTCTAACCTTTTGAATTAATATTTTGTGTATTGTAACTTATTTAATTTAATATATCAAGATATATTGATATTTAGATTTAATTTTGCTATAGTTTCACGACATTATATAAATTTGGAGTTATTATGACATTGGCAATTTTAGTTTTTTTAGTCACATTAGTATTTATTATTTGGCAACCAAAAGGTCTGCAAATTGGTACCACCGCAGTTGTAGGAGCAATAGCAGCATTAGCTCTTGGAGTTGTGAACTTTGATGATGTTATCACAGTCACAAGCATAGTATGGGATGCCACATTGGCGTTTATTGGAATCATTATACTTTCTATGGTTCTTGATCAAATAGGCTTTTTTGAATGGGCAGCCCTTAAAATGGCAAGGCTAAGCAAAGGTAATGGACATCTTATGTTTGTATACATCCTGCTACTTGGTGCTCTTGTTGCAGCTTTATTCGCAAATGATGGAGCAGCACTTATCCTGACACCTATTTTACTTGCGAAAATGAAACATTTAAAAATGAATCCAGTAGCTATATTTGCTTTTTTAATGGCAGGTGGTTTTATAGGAGACAGTGCTTCAAACCCTTTAGTGATATCCAACCTTACAAATATCGTAACCGCAGGATACTTCAATATAGGGTTCTTAGAGTACATGAAAAACATGTTCTTACCGAATATGCTTAGTATTATCGCTTCTATTGTTGTACTGTGGATTTATTTTAGAAAATCAATTCCCTCTCGTATTGATATAGAAAATCTTGCTACACCGGAATCTGTTATTAAAAACATGACTATGTTTAAGCTTAGTTGGTGGTTTTTAGGCTTACTGCTTATAGGTTATTTTGTAGGTGATTATTATGATCTTCCAGTATCTGTATTTGCTCTTGGCGGTGCGCTTATCTTTTTAGCAATTGCAAATCATTTTAAAGCTACAAAACCTTGGATGACCATCAAAACTGCTCCTTGGCAAGTTGTTTGGTTTTCCATAGGATTATATATAGTAGTATTTGGACTCAAAAATGCAGGACTAACAACATACTTAGCCGGACTGATTATAGAGTTGCAAAGTTATGGAAACACTGTAGCAGTTATTGGAACAGGATTTTTAGCTGCAGTTCTTAGCTCAGTCATGAACAATATGCCAACCGTGATGGTAATGGATATTGCAATTGCAGAAGCTGGAAATACTTCATTAGCGTACGCAAACATTATAGGTTGTAATCTCGGTCCAAAAATGACACCAATCGGTTCATTAGCAACTCTTTTATGGTTACATGTCTTAGCGCAAAAAGGTGTGAAAATCACTTGGGGTCAATATATGAAAGTTGGTCTTGTGATTACGCCACCCGTGCTTTTAGTAGCTCTCTTGGGTTTGATATAAACAATCAATCAATGAAGCTTGATATCTTTTAGTATCAAGCTTTATTTAGGAACTTATTAACGTTTTAGATTATTTACAGTTTGAAGCATTTCATCACTTGTTGTGATTACTTTTGAGTTAGAATCATAGGCTCTTTGACCAGTAATAAGGTCTGTAAGCTCAACAACAAGCTCAACATTACTTAGTTCCACAAAACCTTGTCGCAACACTCCAAGACCATCAAGCCCGGGCACACCTTCAACAGGTTGGCCTGAACTATCTGTTTCTATATACAAGTTATCACCAAGAGAATGTAAACCTGCAGGATTAATAAAGTTTGTAGTGTTGATTTGACCAACTTGAGTAGCCTGCGCTTGACCAGGCTGAATAACTGTGACAATTCCATCCGTACCAATACTGATATTTGTAGCATCTGTTGGAACTACAATTTGAGGGATTAGAGTATAACCATCACTATTAACAACTGTACCATTATCATCAATCTTAAATGCACCGTTTCTTGAGTAAACTTCTGTTCCATCTGGAAGTTCCATTTTAAAAAATCCACGACCTGTAATAGCCATATCCAATTGATTGTCAGTCTGCTTCAAAGAACCTTCTGAAAATATTTTATTAATTGCAGTTGGTCTTACACCAAGTCCTACCTCTATACCTGTTGGACTTTTGGTTGTATCACTTGTTGAAGTTCCAGCATATTGCATAACATGGTACATAAGATCAGCAAACTCTGCACGTGACTTTTTAAAGCCTATAGTATTTACATTGGCAATATTATTTGCCGTTGTATCGATTTGTGTCTGCATTCCCAACATTCCTGTTGAGGCAGTATAAAGTGATTGCATCATAGTATTTTATTCTCCTCTTAAGCTTTTTTAGCTAGTTTATTTATTGCATCGTTATTCATATCATCCATTTGAGAGTTCATAACTTTTTGATACATACCAACTAAACGGTTTGTTTCAATCATCTGCGTCATCATTTTTACAGCATTTACATTACTTTTCTCTAAATATCCTTGACGTACAGCGCCGCTATTTTCTATATTATTCAAGGCTTCTGTACCTTCGTATTTAAAAAGGTTGTCTCCCTCTTTTACAAGTAAATTTACATTATCTGGCTGCGCTATAAAAAGTTTTGATGAGACGCCCATTTTTACAGAATTTGGAAGATTTGTCATGATTTGACCATTTTTATCTACTGTCACAACAGAATCAACTGTATTAAACGAGATAGAACTTTGTGAACTTTGATAGTCTTGCGGAAGTACTTCATAACCTTGTTTAGTAATTAATTTACCCTCATCACTTACGGTAAAAGATCCATCGCGCGTAAGTCTTACACCATTTGGAGTATTTACAGCAAAGTACAAACCTTCCTTAGAAAGTGCAAAATCCATTGTGTTTGAAGTACTTTGCATCGTTCCTAAAGAATGGTCTGTATAACCTTCTACAATTTGAGGAGCTTTTGTCATAGCACGGTTAAGAAATTGAGCTCCCTCTTTTGTGTGGTTTGCATTTGGCAATTCATCTCTAGCTTCTTTAAAAACTCTCATGAAGTCGCCTATAATATTGTTGTCTTCTTTAAAACCAGCAGTATTAACATTTGCCAAATTATTTGCGATTGTGTCTAATCTATTAAACTGAGCAACCATTCCAGCTGCTGCGTTGTAGTATCCAGTTTGCATAGAAAATCCTTTACTTGAAGATATTTAAAGTGATTTAAGCAATGCGTGTTCCACAAAATTTTTATATAATTTTTTTCATAAATAAAAGTTATCATTAAGATAATTTCGGTATAATCCGCTCTTTAAATTAACTTATAAAAACAAGGTATACATTAAATATGACAGCAAAAGAACTTAACAAAGCTATCGATTCATTTTTCACAGACCGAAAACCCAAGGAATGTGTTACATATGAATCTTTAATTGACCTTTTTGATAAACAACCAACAGCTGCTCAAGCTAAAAATATTTTTAAACTTGCACAAAAAAATAAAACTTGTCTTTATACATCTTCAGAAAATGCCAAAAGATTAAATGACAAAGAATCAGAAGCTCGAAAAGAAGCACAAAGAAAAATGCTTGAAAATAACGAGTCTGATAATTTTGATATTTTAAAAGAGCATGAACTACTTGAATGGTCTCGTTCGGATTCACCTGTTCGTATGTATTTACGTGAAATGGGACAAATTCCTTTACTCACAAAAGAAGAAGAGATAGAAATTTCCAAAAAAATTGAAGGTGGCGAGAGTATCATCATTGATGCAATTTGCTCTGTTCCTTACCTTATTGATTTTATTCTTGACTATAAAGAACCTCTTATTAACCGTGAGAGACGTGTTAAAGAGTTGTTTAAAAGTTTTGAAGATGAAAAAGATGATTCTGATGATTCTGATGAGAAAGAAAATACTAAATCAGCGAGTGAAGATAAAAGTAGAGTTGAAAAAGTCACTTTCAGCTTCAAGGCACTTGAAAAAGCAAAAAAAGAGTGGACCAAACTCACAGAGAAAGCTCCTGAAAACTTAGATGCTGAACTTGATGAAGAGATTATCTACTACTTTTTGTCTGTAACATTTAAAAAGTCTATCTTAAAAGAAAAACTTCTTGATTTAGGTCCAACATCAAAACTGATCAATGAACTGGTTAAAGCAATGGAAACTGCACTAAAAAGTGATGATGGGTATGCAAAAGAACTTAAAAGATTAGAGTACAAGCTACCACTATTTAATGCTACTCTCAAAGCAAATCATAAAGTACTAGTAGAAAAAATTCAAGAACTAAAAAAAGAAGATATCGCAAATATGGTTCCAGAAGCAACGATGGTTTCTACGTATATGGAAATCAAAAAGCTTGTTCAAACTAAAGAAGCATCAAAAAATAGTTTTGACATGGAACCGGAAAAATTATCTGACATTTTAGAACAGATAAAACGTGGTAAAAATATATCTGAAATCTCTAAAACAAAAATGGCAAAATCAAACCTTAGACTTGTTGTTTCTATCGCTAAGCGTTACACAAACCGTGGTTTACCTTTCCTTGACTTAATTCAAGAAGGAAACATAGGTCTTATGAAAGCTGTTGATAAATTTGAATACCAAAAAGGTTATAAATTTTCAACATACGCTACTTGGTGGATTCGTCAAGCAATATCGCGTGCAATTGCAGATCAAGCAAGAACGATTCGTATTCCTATTCATATGATTGAAACTATCAACCGTATCAATAAAATTATGCGTAAGCACCTTCAAGAACATGGTAAAGAGCCAGATGTAGATACAATTGCAGAAGAAGTTGGTCTTTCAGTTGAGAAAGTTAAAAATGTTATTAAAATAACAAAAGAACCTATTTCTCTTGAAGCGCCTATCGGTAGTGAAGAAGACGGTCGTTTTGGTGACTTTATAGAAGATAAAACTTCTCTAAGCCCATCAGATGCAATACTAAAAGATGACTTACGTGTTCAAATAGAAACTGTTTTGGAGCAACTTAACGAAAGAGAAAAAGCTGTTATAAAACTTCGTTTTGGAATCATGGATGATGAGAGCGATAGAACTTTAGAAGAGATTGGAAAAGAACTCAGCGTTACTCGAGAAAGAGTGCGTCAGATTGAATCATCTGCTATTAAAAAACTCAAACATCCAAAAGTTGGACGTAAACTTAAAAATTATATAGAAGAATAAAAAAGAGAGATGGCAAAGTGACTTTTGAGCAACAATGGATAGAATATGATTATAATCCATACATACTTTTTAATTCAGCTGGTAAAATCATCTCTCTTAATTCAGAAGCTCAATTCTTACTAGGTGCTGCTAAAACATCAGAGATTTTTGAGCTAGCTTCGAGTTATGCAAATATCACTTATGGATTTAAAACGACCTTCTTAGAGCTAAATTTAGGTCGTTATAAATTTTTCGGTCTTACTGTTGGTTATGAGAGCGACGATGAGATCGGTATTAAACTTTACCAAATGCCTTCGTTCAATGCCAACAAACCAAAACCTACTGGAGAACTAACTAATATTTACACTTTAGTAGACTTATGCATATCTACAAAATCCATTAGTTCGGATATTATTTTTGTAAAAGATTTTGATCCAACAATTCCAGAAATACTTATTAATTCCAATGAGTTTATAAAACTACTTAACAAAATCTACACATGCTTTTCTGATAATAAAAAGATATATACAAAGATTTATTTTCGTATTGGTGAACATATTAAATTTGAAGATAAAAAGTATAGTTTATTTTCCATAGAGATAAAAGCAAAAAATCAGAACAAAATGCAAGAGTTTAAAGCATTCGCAGAAAACAGTAACTTCATCATAGAGCTTAAAGATAAAATAACTATCAATATTCCTATGATTTTATCTTAAAACTTGTTTCTTCTTTAAAAAAGCTCTTTAGCACTTACTGATCCGACTATAATACCTAAAAGAAGTGATGGAAGGTAAATGGCAATATCTAAAAGACCGTTATTTTCTAAGGCTATAAAACCTAAAACTAAAAAAGCATAAGGAAGCAATCTAAAAAAAGATGCAGCACCTTTTGCTCCATGCTTGAGACTATTGGCATTAAATGTTTTAATTTTTGCACGTTCCTCTTTTACAATCGCTTTTAAATCAAGGTCTTCTGAGGGTGTATTGTTTATCTTAGATTCATCATAAAGTTCATGCGGATCTTCTATTTCATCCAATAAATCACGTTTATCCTCAAACTCATCTGAATCGACTTTTTTTAGCACCATGCTTCTATATGCATAGGATGTGCCGAGTATGACAAAAAGACTACTTAAAAATGCCATTTGCACATTCATATACACTAGCGTTGAGTGAGAAAGGGATGAAATAACAATTAGTTCACCCAAACCCATGTAGGTCATTGCTTTTTGAATTTTAGTCATCATCATCGTCAAGCTGTTTTTTCATAGCATACCTAGGTTCTTTTGCTAAGTCTTCATACATCTCTTTTTGTTTTGTATAGGCTTTAAAAATATTTAAAATTGCAGCTGCAATACCTATAAACACACCTATCCACAATGTCCAAGCAACACCGGTCATACTTTTAAGTAAAAATCCTATTCCTACACCCATAGCAACTGCTACTACCATAGATATTCCTAAAGAAAGGTTATCTGCGGCTTCTATAATAGGTTTAATTCTTGGTTGCTTTTCCTCTTCTTTATTTTCTACATCAGCCATTTGTTATCTCTTTAAATATTTTAGCACTTGCACTAATCGCATCTTCTATCATCGCATCAGTTATTGCAGTTGAGATAAATCCTGTCTCATAAAGAGAACATGCAAAGTAAAAACCGGCATCAAGCATGAGAGAATGAAATTTAGCAAAAAGTGCAGCATCACTATTGCAAGCATCAGCAAAGTTCTTCACCGGTTTTTCATTGAAGAAAAAGCCGAACATACTTCCTCTTGTATCTATTTGCATAGTTATACCGCAAGCTGTAGCTTCTTTTTGCATACCTTCAACAAGTCTTTTACCGCGAGACTCTAAAACTGCCATAACTCTAGCATTTTGCTTGAGTTTAGAAAGTGCTGCCAAACCGGCTGCCATTGCAACTGGATTCCCACTTAATGTTCCTGCTTGATATACTGGTCCCTCAGGTGAAAGCATAGCCATTATCTCAGTGCGCGCACCAAAAGCACCGACAGGCATACCGCCACCTATCACCTTTCCAAGTGTTATAATGTCTGGACTCACGCCTGTGATTGATTCAGCACCGTTTATAGATGCACGAAAGCCACTCATCACTTCATCAAAAATCAATAAAGCACCATTTTCTACACACAATTTTTTAAGTGCATGTAAAAATTCTTTATCAGCTGGAACCAGACCCATATTTCCTGCAATCGGTTCAATAATCACACACGCTATATCAGAAGAATCTGCAAAACATTTTTTTACACTCTCAATGTTGTTATATTCTGCTAAAAGTGTATGTTTGGTGAAGTCAGCTGGAACACCCGGTGAAGATGGATTTCCAAATGTTGCAGCACCAGAACCGGCTTCAACTAAAAGTGCGTCACTGTGTCCATGATAACAACCTGTGAACTTAACAATATCATCACGTCCGGTGAAACCACGCGCTAAACGGATAGCACTCATAACAGCTTCTGTTCCCGAACTTACAAATCTTACCTTATCTATTGAGTCAAAAAAAGAAACAACAAGTTTTGCCAATTCACTCTCAGCTTCTGTAGGTGCTCCAAAACTAAGTCCATGCTTTACCGCTTCTATAACTGCTGCTTCTATTGATTCATCTCTATGACCAAAAATAAGCGGTCCCCAACTTTGAACAAAGTCCACATACTTATTTCCATCTACGTCTTTAAGATAAGCGCCCTCGCCCTCTGTAATAAAAATAGGAGTACCTCCAACACTTTTAAACGCTCTTACAGGAGAGTTCACTCCACCTGGAATGAGGCTCTGTGCTTCTTTAAATGCTTTTTGTGAATTTAGTGTATTCATTGTCGACCTTAAATAATATTTCTCTAATTATATCGAACTAGTATTAATCTACATTTGATATAATTTCCTTATGAATCGTTCAAACTTTGCCTTATTTGTAGCCTTACTTATTCACCTTTTTGTAATGCTGATATTTTGGGTTTTAGGGATGATTATTCCTCAAATAACTAAAGAAATTCCAGATCCAGAAAAAAAGATAAAAATCTCACTAAAAGAACTACCTAAATCTATAGAAAAAACTCCTATACTAAAAAAAGAACCCCAAACCCCCAAAAAAATAGATAAAATTTCTGAGCCTATTGAAATTGCACCACCTATGATTAAGGGTTCACAACTAGAAAAAACAAACAAACAAGATACACTAAAGTATGAACCAAAAGAAAAGCCTCAAACTCCTCAACTAAATCCAAAGGTAAAAGAAAAACCTCAAACAAAACAAGTACAAAAAATAGAGCCAAAACCTATAATAAAAGAAGAAATATTTATACCTCTTGTTAAAAATAGAGAAGAAGTCAAAGAAAAAATTATAGAAAAAAAG
>JGI10211J34971_10001645_pt1 | contig 18366 bp, 17 predicted proteins | sample Etolagsediment_FD_34971 | JGI IMG/M metagenome (IMG submission 34971)
TTGCTCGTGTGTAGTCGTGGTGTCGAAAAAGATTATCAAACCCGCCACAGTAAATGGAAAGGGTTTCATTAAAGTGTTTGAAGATCATACTTGGATCCTGAATATTCCAGGAAGGTCTCCCTTTTCCAATGGATGTGTCCCAGTAAACTGAATCGGTTTTTTTATATCCATGCCAGAGGATAAAATCCCCCAGGTTCCAGCGCATTCCTGGATATGTATCCCGATGAAAACGCCTTTTTTCTGATGGCCATCTGGTCATGTCCAGCCCATAAATCTCTCCAAATCCAGGGAATTTTAGCGGTTCGAAGTAAACATTTCCTCGATTCCAGTATGCAACCTTGAGATCGAGGAGGCGGCTTATAATCTCTACGGCTTGATCAATGGCATCAGAGGCCTTAGGAAGGTAATCCGGTATCTTCATCCTTAAAAAATCTATTTCCTCTATAAACTTACTGATATTTTCCTCTGTAAGATGGGTTACGCTTTGTTGCCTTTTTTTTGCCTCCTTAAGAGCTTTGTCTTCGATGTCTGTAAAATTCATTCCTCTTTTGACAGTGTAGCCTAAATATTCTAAGTATCGAACCACTATGTCTTCAAACAAAAATGTCCTGAAGTTTCCAATATGAGATCTTTGGTAGACTGATGGGCCACATGTAAATATATTTACAACCTTTTCATCGACTGGTCGAAATCTCTCCACTGTTTTCCCTAATGTGTTTAATAATGTGAGCATATTCGTAACGTAAAACCCATTGTGAGATAAAAAATAGACGCTTCAAAAATTGTCTTTAATTCCCAAGGATTGCAAAATTTCAAATATATAAATTGTTAAGCTCCTACATGAATCATTGGCAAATAGATATCAAAATCTTCAAATTTTATCATGTTATCTTTTTCTATTTCGATAAGTTTATAATGGCCCATTTCCATTGTTGCTACGTACTCTATGGTCTTCTTTAGTGTGGGATTGCTCTCATACAACCTTGCCAGTTCATTATAAAAATCATATGATGCTTTTTCTGCGTTCATGGCCATTAAAAAGACTTCACTCATAGGCATTATCTCATCAGTAAGTATTAATTCTGGCAATGGTACAGGCGATTTTTCGGGGATTTGCAATTCTTCGGTAGGAAATTTTTCTTTATAGATCCCCTCAATAATATTTCGATGTTTAACTTCTTCAGAGGCGAGGAAGGTGAGTTTATCTTTTAAAAGTGCGTTATTTACGCGATTTGCTGTTTGTTGATAAATCTCATTGCTATCTATCTCGCTTTTGAGTGCTGCCACAAGGAGCGTGTTTTCACTAAATTTACTCAAATCCATATCTAATCCTCCTTTTTAAGTTGTTTGCAATAAACGATGCACATTATTCTTCCTTGCCACTATGGATACATTCTCTTATAGGGCCTTAGAAAGCGAGAACTTTGCGAGAGCTTTGCATAACTCATATTTTTATCAAGAGGATGGGTTTTTCTTCAGTTCCAAGGCTCCTGGGCTGGTCTTTTCAGCGCCCTTCTACCATTCACTTCAGAAAAGCGCACCCCCGTTACCAGGGTGGCGAAGATTGTCTTGTTTTGCAAAGGTTTCACAGCTATCTGCATCTGTCCTTTAGAAGATCACGGTAAGGGTACTTTTTCGAGGGATTTTGGGTATGTCCACTTTAACGATAATATGCTTCGCTCAATCAAAAGCCATCTCTGTTTTCCATACCTCCCAGACTTTTCCCACCAGATCCGGGCCTGGTTTTAAGGTCATCTTGCCTGGTTTCCACCCGGAGGGTGTTGCTTCTGTGCCCTTGCTGTTTCGCACAAGTTGGAATGCCTGGATTTGGCGCAGGGATTCACTCACATTTCTTCCTACAGGAGGGGTGAGCACCTCATATCCTTGAACTACGCCATCGGGATCAATGATAAATCTTCCTCTGGTTTCAACCCCTGCATCCTCATCATAGATACCATATATGGTTCCGACCTTTCCGCCTGCGTCGGAGAGCATTGGGAAGGAAATACCGCCCTTTACCATCTTAGAGAGTTCATTTTCATCCCACATCTTGTGGACAAAAACACTGTCAACGCTCATAGAAAGGATCTCAACACCGAGCTTCTGGAATTCGGGAAATTTTTCGGCAACTGCCGAAATCTCCGTTGCTCACACAAAGGTGAAATCGCCAGGATAAAAACATAATACAACCCACTTACCCATATAATCAGATAGCTTCACCGAGATAAACCTACCTTTGTGATATCCTGGTGCCGTGAAATCCGGCGCCTTTTTTCCAACCTTTATCATAGCAGTGACCTCCTTTAATAAACTTTCAGGTTTACCTTCCTCTAATTCAACTGTTTCACCAACGGGGCCTCCTGTTGGCCTTGCACAGCCTATCTTTAACTCTTCTTCCATAGACAGCCTCCTTTCATTAATTCCTCATGAAAACTGACCACTATTTATTAGAATACTCTTCAGCCTCTTTCTCCCATGTAACCGTGGGGATGATTGAAGCGAACGAAGCTCACACTATTAGGCTTTTTTTTCAGCACTAAGCAGCTTCTTCAGTCGATCTCCCTCGATGTTTTCCTCTTTTAGGACAAGTGTCGCTCCCTTTTCCAAAACTTTCTTGTGCTTGGTAAGGATTCCCTTTGCTACTTCATATTGAGAATCCAAGATTGTCTTGATTTCTTTATCGATAACCTGCGCTGTCTGTTCGCTATAGTCCTTTGCCGCAGGCAAACCCATATCCGGGAATTGCTGTTGACGTTCTTTGCCAAAATAAATATGTCCCAAGTGAGGGCTCATACCATATTCCTTGACCATGCTCCTGGCAATGTCAGTTGCCCTGGAAAGGTCGTTGTGTGCACCGGTTGAAATATCCTTAAACTGCATCTCTTCGGCTGCCCTTCCTCCCAATGCTACGGCGATCTTGTTTAAGAGCTCGTTTTTAGTCATCAAAAAGCGGTCCTCGGTTGGTACCTGCATGGTATAGCCAAGTGCTGCAACGCCCCTGGGTACAATCGAGATTTTTCGGACTGGATCACTGCCCGGCAGGGCAAGGGCAACCAGGGCATGACCCACCTCATGATAGGCTACGATCTCTCGTTCCTTTTCATTAATGAGGCGATTTTTCTTTTCGAGCCCGGCAATAAGTCGTTCAACGGCTTCCTGAAATTCAGCCATCCCCACATTTTTTTTATTACGGCGTACGGCCAAAAGGGTAGCTTCATTCACCAGGTTGGCTAGATCAGCCCCCACAAATCCTGGAGTCATGCCGGCAATGGTTTTCATGTCAACATCTCTGTTTACTGTAATTCCTTTCAAGTGGACCTTTAGAATTTCTACGCGACCCTTCTTGTCAGGTCTGTCGACAAGGATGTGGCGGTCAAACCGACCTGGTCTTAGCAGTGCTGGGTCAAGGATCTCTGGTCTGTTAGTTGCTGCCATGAGGATGACTCCTATGTTAGGGTCAAAGCCATCCATTTCAACCAGGAGCTGGTTTAAGGTTTGCTCTCTTTCATCGTGGCCACCGGCCATACCCACACCTCGAGCCTTGCCCAGAGCGTCTAGCTCGTCAATAAATATGATGCAGGGAGCCTTTTCCTTTGCCTGGCCGAAAAGATCGCGCACGCGTGCTGCGCCCATTCCCACAAAGAGCTCAACAAATTCTGAGCCGCTCATGTTGAAAAAAGGCACACCACTTTCCCCAGCCACGGCTTTGGCCAAAAGCGTCTTTCCAGTGCCTGGAGGACCAACAAGTAAGATACCTTTAGGAATTTTTCCGCCCAGTCTGGTAAATTTTTCAGGCGAATTGAGGAATTCAATTACCTCAACGAGTTCATCTTTGGACTCATCCACGCCAGCTGCATCCTCGAATGTCACCCCGACCTCGTCCTCCATATAGACTTTCGCCTTTTTTCGACCCAGGGTCATAAAATTTCCTTGTTGGGCGGAAAACCGTCGCATCATAAGATACCAGATGCCAACAAAGAGAACGACTGGAAAAATCCAGGATGCGAGGTTTTTCAAGAAGTTACTCTCAGCAACCCCTTTGAAGGTCACGTTATATTTCTCTAAAAGCTCAGATAGTTCAGGATCTACCCTGACTGTGGAAAAGGATTTTTCTACTTCCTGGCCATCTTGTGAGGCTTTCATCTTGCCCTGGATACGATCCTGGGCAACCGCCACCTCCATTACCTTTCCATCCTGAAGGGCTTTCACAAACTCACTATAGGGGATGCGCTCTATTGCAAACATCTGACTGAGCATGTTGTGGAGGATGAATACGATCCAGATGGCGATCAGTACATACCAGATTGAAAATTTGTGGTGCTTTTCCATTGCCAAGACCTCCCTTCTTAAAGCTCAGTTGTAAGAGTTCTATCGTGTAATGAGCGTCTCAACCAAATAAGCATATGGCAAGGGTGTATCTTTTATGCAGAAATCCTAATCCCACGTTTATCAGTCCTGTAGTTGAAGTCTGTATTGTGATTGGCGCAAACGGTACTGGGGGTATGATTCGATTCGTTGACCATAAGCGGTTTAACAGGCTTTATACACCTTGTTCATTACAGCCTATCTCCGCATAGACCAATTCTTTTGAAGCTAATCCTTTTTGATTTTATTGATAAATTCCTCTACCTCTTCAGCCCCTTCCGCATAGAACTTCTCTTCATTCGGTTCCAGGTGCCTTAGAAGTCTTAGAAACTCACCAGCGTGGACTTTTTCTTCATCTGCTATGTCCTTCAGTACCTCTATGGCCAACTCATTATCGATTGATTCGGCTAATTGCATGTAAAGCTGGACCGCTTCATACTCTGCGGCAACCATGAACCGTATTGCCCGAACCAATTCCTCATGGGTGAGTTTTCTACCATGAGCAAGACCTGAAAACGGTGATCCAAATTCAGGCATGATGTATCCTCCTTATTTATTATTATGTNATAACCAAACCCAATAGTAAATATAAGTCCCCTAATGATATTTGCAGCCAGCTAGTNCGAGTTAATGAGGANTTTCAATATCCCNGCCTCCTTTTAAAAAGTATATTTCTACCTTCCATCATGCCACAAACCTTTGCTTTCCCACCAGCACGTAATANTTTACAGCCTTCACTTTCTGGATGATGAAGCCAAAGATAAATCCAGCTATCAAGACGCAGATTAGACTGCCNGCTACTGAAGTTACAAACGTGCAGCTTGTTACCACCTCCCTCGATAGAGAATTTTAGCAGTAATAATTACTCCTAGAAAAATAAACATTATAGTAAGTGAGTCACGTTCTGCAAGTACAGGGTCCAACTGAACCAGTGTCCGGTAGGTCAGTCGTATGCCATTCAAGCACCGAACATAAGGATTATCCCACCAAAAAGGCTCTATTAGAGAGACCCACATGGCAACAGGTGATTGTGTGTGAGCAATGATCGCTCATTTCTCCTCATGCGTTGTTGCTTTTCCCTTATTAAACAATATAATTTATAATTTTAATGTCAAGCTGTTTTGTAGTGCTCATGATAACTCAGCTTTTGAACTGCTGCAATGCTTTTAAGAAGTTGAATGTATCCTATGGGTGGCTTTTTACTCGGTATGGAAAGGCTAAGAACTATCACAAAATGCTAAACATGCCTGCATAGAGATCAGTCGACTCCCCTGAATGCTTCTTGTGATAGAAAAGTATACGAAAAGAGATATTCAATCCTTTCATGAGTTTGGTCATCTTTTTCATACTTTTGTTAATTTCCTTCATAAACTGATCCATTAATTCATTTTCTTTATGGAGTCGAAAAGGTTAGTTGAGATCTTCAGCCGTATAAACTGTTTTTCATCCCTTCAGGGCTTCATCAGGTAAAATGATCATATGCTGACCAAGTCGTACTAACCGATAATTTCTTTAAAGCTCATGAATTATCAGCAAAAACAATTCTGTGGACTTTTGGGACACCTCTAACTATTATCACAAATTTACTCTTTAGGTGTAAATAATTATTTTTTTAAAGAAGTTGGTGGACAGCGGGTAAAAAAAAGGGATTTTTTAGATAAAGAGTGCACCATTGCAAAGAAGGGGTGTAGTAATGTTGGAAAAAGGGTTGTATAAATCCGATTCACTCTTGATGCTTGCTGCTATTATTTGGGGCAGCGCCTTTGTGGCGCAGCGAGTGGGAATGAGTTATGTGGGACCGCTCACTTTTAATGGAGTGCGTTTTGCCTTAGGCGCTATAGTATTGCTGCCATTAGTAAGGTGGCGGAACCAGCACCAGAGAGTCGCTAGCAGCCTACAGCGAGCGAGCCTAGCGCGGCAGAGTCTTTGGGGAGGTGGTCTCGCTGGCCTGATTCTGTTCTCGGGTGCTACCCTTCAGCAGATTGGCCTGGTGTACACTACTGCAGGGAAGGCCGGTTTTATCACCGGGCTCTATGTGATCATTGTTCCCCTGATGGGATTATTCTTGGGTCACTGGCCAGGCTGGGGAGGATGGGTAGGTGCTTGTTGTGCTACCATTGGCCTATACCTGTTGAGTGTGACAGAGGCCTGGACGTTTGCCCCAGGTGATCTTTGGGAATTGTTTGGTGCCTTTTTTTGGGCTGCACACGTGTTAGCACTAAGTTGGCTTTCTCCAAGAATGGAGAGGATTACATTGGCTTGCATCCAATATTCAGTGTGCTCTATTTTGAGTCTTCTTGGTGCGTGTTTTACCGAAACCATTACTCTCGATGGTATCAAGGGTGCAGTCATTCCTATTCTTTACGGCGGTGTTCTATCCGTCGGCATTGCATATACCTTACAGGTGATAGCACAAAGGCATGCTCCCCCTACTCACGCCGCTATCATTCTTAGTTTAGAAGCCGTATTTGCTGCACTGGCAGGTTGGCTCGTCCTGGGAGAGATTCTATCTCTACGGGGTTTGATTGGTTGTATGTTTATGTTTACAGGGATGCTGAGCGCCTTATTGTGGTCGTAGTTCCATTGTGAATATAGTGTCAGATCTTTATTGACCAGCCTCAAGTAGAATTATTTGACTTAAGTGGAATTCATGTGCGTTTCATGATGCAACCATATAACAAGCCATTTAAATGAAAAATAAGTATTAAAAAAGGCTTTTTGGATGATTTTTAGGTTGAAATATCCGACTAATCATATTAGTTAGAGTATTGTTACTTAACTACTTTACCATTTAGGAAAAGGGGGAAAGAGCATGAACAAGGGAGATTTAGTTGAAGAGGTAGCAAAGGTAGTCAGTACCAAGAAACAGGCCCAGGCAGCAGTGGATTGTGTTTTGTCAACCATTACCAAGGCATTACAAAAGAAGGATCCGGTTACACTTGTTGGTTTTGGGACCTTTAAGGTGGGACAAAGGAATGCCAGGACGGGAAGGAACCCACAGACTGGGGCAGAGATCAAAATCAGTGCAAGAAAAGTAGCCAAATTCGTACCAGGGAAAGCATTAAAGGATGCTGTGAAATAAATTTGCATTAATATAATGCCTAAAAGCCCTCATTGGGAGTATGTGCCCTAATGAGGGCTTTTTTATAAATGATCTTGCAGGAATAGGGGCAACTTCAATGTCCTCGGTCAGATCAGTTTCTTATTTTTATATTTCATATTATTTTTAATTGTTTCTAAGTTTTTAAAATGTAAAAATAAAATATTCTGCTGGGTATCATCCTTTGTGTGACAAGATGGTGAGAATATGACAGAAGAATTTACTATCGAGAGAATTGGTAAATGTACCTTTAGTTCTCCTCTGGATTCGGGAGTCTTTATTGATGATAGCCAAGGCGTTCTTATAGATGCGACACTTTCAGGCTTTCAAAAAGTTCAATTGAAACCATACGTTTTTGAAACGGCGGGCCCGAGAGAGAAGATTTTTTTCAATCCAGAAATGACCAGGGCTGCTTTAGTCACCTGTGGTGGACTTTGCCCTGGTTTAAATGATGTTATCAGGGCTATTGTGATGGTCTTGTGGTATCGCTATGGGGTCAAGGAGATAGTTGGGTACCGATATGGATACGAGGGAATGATAGCCTCATTCAATCATAAACCTGTAGTCCTTACGCCAGAGCTGATTGAAGATATTCATAAGGATGGAGGAACCATACTTGGCACATCGAGAGGGCCTCAGGACCCAGCCTTAATGGTAGACTTCCTATCGAAAAGAAAAATAAATATACTCTTTACTATAGGTGGTGATGGAACTCAAAAGGGTGCACTGGCAATAAAGAGGGAAATAGAAAAAAGAGGCCTTGCTCTTTCTGTTATTGGCATTCCCAAGACAATCGATAACGATATATCATTCACGGAAAGGACATTTGGCTTTGAAACCGCTGTTGCTATGAGCCAGGCACCAATAAATGGTGCCCACATGGAGGCAAAGGGGGTAAAGAACGGGATAGGAATGGTAAAACTTATGGGACGAGAATCAGGTTTTATCGCAGTATATGCTACTCTTGCCTCAAGTGATGTAAACCTTGTACTCATACCAGAGATGCGTTTTTCCCTGAAGAAGGTTTGCTCCTATCTTGAAGAGCGGATGAGAAAAAAGAAGCATGCAGTAATTGTTGTTGCAGAGGGAGCTGGGCAGGAATATGTAGCTCAAGAAGGTACTGATGCATCTGGAAACAAAAAGCTTGGTGATATTGGACTTTTTTTAAAGACTGTAATTATAGAGCATTTTAATAATCGAGCGATTCCTGTATCGGTAAAATATATAGATCCATCATACACAATACGCAGTGCACCAGCAACCCCAGATGATTCAGTACTTTGCTTCCAGCTCTCTGAGAACGCAGTCCATGCGGCAATGTCAGGCAGAACTGGTATGGTTGTGGGGATTTGGAATGCTCATTTTGTCCATATACCAATGCAGATATCTGTCAAGGGGCGGAAGCAGATAGATACATCAGGTCTTTTATGGCAGAGTGTTTTGGATAACACTGGTCAGCCAAGAAAGTTTGTTTGAGAAGGGCAGGGGAGGTAAAGTGATGAATGGAGGGATACCGTAATGCAGGGCCAGGAGAAGACATTAGAAGATATATTTAAGACTGGAGTCAAGGCTGTAGATCCTGAGAGAGCAGTTCATAAATATGTTCGACGTCAAGGAAACCAGTTGTTTGTAGGAGACTGCTCCTATATTCTCGATAGTTACAAAAGGATCTTTCTGATTGGAGCAGGAAAGGGTACAGCCCCCATGGCAAAGGCCCTGGAAGATATCCTCGGAGAACGGCTGACAAATGGCCTGATCATCGTGAAATATGGGCATGGAATCCCATTAGAAAAGACGCAGATCTTAGAAGCAGATCATCCCATTCCTGATGATGCAGGACTCAGGGCGACTGAAGAACTTTTAAGGCAGGCACAGGAATGTACGAATAAGGATTTGATTATTTGCGCATTTTCCGGCGGTGGAAGCGCACTTTTGCCAGCTCCTTCATCCCCCATAACCCTTGATCAAAAACAAGTAACTACTCATCTTCTTCTTGACTGTGGCGCAACCATAAATGAGATCAACGCAATCAGAAAGCACCTCTCACGCAGCAAAGGTGGGTGGCTTGCAAAAAAAGCCTATCCAGCTACCATAGTCTCTTTACTTTTGTCGGATGTTATTGGCGATAGATTAGATGTTATCGCTTCTGGTCCCACGGTTCCGGATGAAAGCACCTATAGCGATTGTATCAAAGTAATTGATAGGTATAAACTCATTGACAGATTACCGAAAAGTGTGGCGGAATATTTTGAAAAAGGCGCAGCAGGACATTTACCTGAAACGCCGAAGACTGGAGATCCTGTATTCTCACACGTTCAAAACCTTATCGTGGGAAACAATAGAGAGTCCCTTTTAGCCGCTAAAGAGCGGGCAATTTCACTTGGATACAATACTATCATTTTGTCATCTCAAATTGAGGGAGAGGCACGAGAAGTCGCCCAGGTATTTGCTGCAATAGGAAAAGAAATCTCCAAGGCCAACCTCCCGATATCACCTCCTGCCTGTGTAATAGCTGGAGGAGAAACAACAGTAACAATTCAAGGCAGGGGGAAAGGTGGCAGGAGTCAGGAGTTGGCCCTGGCATGTGCAATTGCCATAGATGGTTGGGGAGGGATTTCTCTGCTCAGTGCCGGAACAGATGGAACCGATGGTCCGACAGATGCAGCAGGTGCTATCGTACATGGCACTACTTGTAAGAGGGCTCGGCACACGAATTTGGATCCCCGTGACTTTCTTTTAGCTAACGATTCATACACGTTTTTTGAATCCTTAGGAAATTTGCTAAAAACAGGTCCCACTCGCACGAATGTAATGGATATGATTTGCATGCTTGTGGATACTTGATACTGGTTACTGATTACTAGTCACTACCTGAATTGAGCATGCAATATCATATCTTTCATAATAATTTGCAAAATTATTCCTTTTGGTTTTGGATTTTATAGGCAAAGAGGAAGGCTTGACTATCATGAGAAATCTAAATTGGTCCATTTGTGTACTGTTTATTATCGTTACAGGGTGTGCTGTTTTTCAGATTCCTTTATTTCCCCCTATGCAGCCTTTGGAAGAGAAGGTGCTGGAAGGAAAAGGGCAGGCAAAGATTCTGCTGCTGGATATTTCAGGAATCATCTCAGAGAAGAAAAAGTCAAAAGGCTTAGGATTTTCACAAAAGATTTCCTTGGTGGCTCGGATTAAGGAGGTGCTACAGAAAGCCGAAGGAGATAGTTCTATAGCTGGCATGATCATTACAATCAATTCTCCTGGTGGCTCTGTTACTGCAACTGACATTATCTATCATGAATTGATGCAATACAAAAAGCAGGCAGGTGTTAGAATTGTTGCATGTTTGACTGGTACAGCTACATCCGGCGGGTATTATGTTGCCTCAGCTGCTGATGAGATTATAGCCCATCCTACCTCTGTTACTGGTAATATTGGGGTAATTGCCATGAAATTTAATGTAGAAAAATTTCTCTCAAAGATAGGGATTCAGGAGGAAACGATAAAATCAGGTGAAGAAAAAGATATATGGTCTCCATTTAGGCCAAGCACCCCTGAAGAAAAAGATATCATCCAGACGATAATCAATACATTTCATGAGAGGTTTGTACAGGTGGTGCTTGCCGGGCGTAAGCCTTTATTAAGCAAAGAAGAGATAGCTAAGCTTGCAGATGGCAGAATCTTTACCGCAGATCAGGCACTCGAGGTGAAGCTTATAGACAGGATTGGTTATTTAGACGATGTGGTGGAGGAAATGAAAAAGTCACTTAAACTAAAAGAAGCGAAGGTCGTCACCTATAATCGACCTGGCAGCTATAAAGGAACTATTTACTCTGGTTTACCTGCCATTTCCCATCAGGAAATCAATCTTGTAGCGATCAATGGAGAGGGCCTTTCCTTCCTATCCGGTGTGCAATTTATGTACCTGTGGAACCCGTGAGGGATTTGCGAGGAGAGCCTTAAGGAGTCTTGAAAATTGAATTTGACTGTGGCGATTTATCTCTATAGCCCTAAAAAGGCTTTTTTGACGATATCGGTTTCTAAGAGTTTCTCCCCTGTTCCCTTGTAAATGGTCCGGCCTGTCTGCAATACATACCCCCTGTCTGCCATTACCAATGCCTCTCTGACATTCTGTTCAACAAGCAAGATAGTTTTGCCTTCTCCTTTCAATTTAGCGACTGCTTCTAGCATCTCATCCACCAGTTTGGGCATAAGACCCAGAGAGGGTTCATCAAGCATCAATAGTTTAGGGCTTGACATCAAGCCTCTCCCAATGGCAAGCATCTGTTGTTCCCCACCGCTAAGCGTTTCCCCTAATTGTTTTCTTCTCGTCTTTAAAATGGGGAAAAGATTGTACACATAATCCAGGTTCTTTTCTATCTCCTCCTCGTCATTTACGATGTATGCACCCAATTTCAGATTCTCCATTACGGAAAGGGGACCGAAAATGCGTCTCTCCTCGGGGACATAGGTGATTCCCTTCCTCACGATCTCGACTGTAGAACTTCTGCTGACATCCTCATTCTCGAATTCGATGCAGCCTTTTGCAGGGTGGAGGGTTCCGGCTACGGTCTTCAGTAATGTTGTTTTACCCGATCCATTTGCCCCGACGATCGAGATCAATTCTCCTTCATTAACGTGAAAGGAAACATCGTGAATTACTGGTACGTTGCTATATCGAACCTCAATTTTTTCGACCTTTAACATACTTATCACCTAAATAGGCCTTAATCACCCGTTCATTGTTGGCGATATCTTGGGGTATTCCCTCTGCAATTTTCTGGCCCCCATCCAAAACAACGATACGTTGAGAAATGGGCATGACGACTTCCATCACATGTTCTGTAAGAAAAAGGGTCAGGCCCTTCATCCCATAAATCTTTTGGAGAAGTGCCACTATCTCCTCCGTTTCTTTCGGATTTAAGCCTGAGGCAACCTCGTCAAGCATCAGGAGCTCTGGCTTGGTAGCAAGGGCCATGGCAAGACCCACTCGTTTCTGAGTGGCTACAGGCAATTCGTTCATATAGGCTTCACTAACTTCCTGCAATTCCAAAAGATTCAGTATTTCAGCGGCCTCTTGCCTTGCAACTCTGCGATCGGAAGTTTTACAAAAGGAGCCTATCATGACATTCTCTAAAAGCGTAAGGTCTCCTGAAATGCTCATAATTTGAAAGGTTCTGCCAATCCCCTCACGATTTGTCTGGAATGGTTTGAGTCCAGTGATATTTTTATCCTTGAATAGTATTTCGCCCTTGTCTGGCTTGTGATAGCCGACAATACAATTGAATAGGGTGGTTTTTCCAGCACCGTTCGGCCCTATCAGGCCGATGATCTCTCCCTTTTCAATCTCAAGGGAGATACGGTTGTTGGCGGCTACACCGCCAAAATCTTTGGTCAAATCGATTACTTCCAATAGTGCCATAGCGCATTTACCTATCTCTTCCTTTGAGCTTTCTCAATTATGCCCCAGATTCCTCTGGGTTCATAGGCTGAGATTACCATCACCATCACAGCGTAAATCATGAAGTCCACCCCGATAATTCCTCTTCCTCCAAGCCATGCACCTAAGTAACGATCGAGGGGAATGAGGATCATCGCACCAATTATTGGACCCCACATGGAACCCGCACCGCCTATCATGGTCATTAAGGCGATCATTATGGACAGCTCCAAATGCATTACTGAGAAGGGGTCAATATAGTTGTAGTAGACGGTGTAAAAAGCTCCCCCCATACCTGCAAACACACCTGTAATGCAATAGGCCTTGACCTTCACCCAATGTGCATTGATACCTAAACTTTCTGAAACATCTTCGCTTGAAGTTATGGCCCGCAATTGATAGCCCAGCTTGGATTTCCTGAACCAGTTCATATAGAAAATGGCTCCCATCACAAGCAAGAAGGCAAAGTAATGATAGTATATGGGAGAGCTAAACTGCATATAAAGGAAGTTTGGGGTTTCCTTTAACGGTAACTCAATACCCCTAGCTCCCCCTACAAAATTCCAATTGATAAATAATTGCTGCCAAACAAGTGAGACAGCAATTGTGGCAATAGCAAAGTAGTGGCCTCTCAGCCTGAATAGGAAAGAGCCGAGAATGAAGGATTCGACAGTTGCTACTATCACACCCATTGGGGTAGATACCCAAAATGGAATATCCCACCGAACCATGAGCAAGGCCACAGTGTAAGCAGACATTCCAACATTTTTCGCCTGTCCCAGGGCTACCTGCCCCCCATATCCTCCGATGAGATTCCACCCCAGCCCATATAAGCAGAAAATAAGAAATTGGATCATAACCGCCTGAGCAAAGCCTCCCTTTGTGATCCAGGGAAAGATAAGGCAGAAGATAATAAAGAGGATGAATCCAATCCTCTCCCAGACAGGTAAATCTCTGAACGATAGCGCATCTTTCAGCGTTTTAATTGGCATTACCACCCGAAAAGTCCTTTAGGCCTTACCACTACTACTAGAAAGAAGGTAAGATAAATAAGGGCAAATTTATATTGCGGGCCGATATATGTCCCTCCGAGATCTATGATCAGTCCCATAATCAACCCGGCACAAAAGGCCCCCTTGATTGATCCGAAACCACCCAGCGCCACCGTTGCAAAGGCGATCATGCAAAAGAGAATTCCTATAGTTGGGAAGACATAGTAGAAATTCATCAGCAGGGCCCCGGCAATTCCCACGGTGGCCCCTCCAAGGCCCCATGCAAGACCTCTCATCTTTTCAGTGTCTATACCCATATAACTTGCTGCCTCTACGTCTAATGCCGTTGCCTTTAATGCCTTTCCAAGACGGGTGTAGTCCATCAGCCAATATATGATTCCAAAGGCAATCAAACTGAGTATGGCAGCCCCTAGTCGAGGATAACTGAGCACCACAGGCCCCCATTTAATGCTTTTACCAATGAGCAGTCCGTGATCAAGCGTCATGTAATCAGGGCCAAAAATAAACATGGCCAGATATCTCAGGAAAATCATCAATCCAAAGGTACCCAAGAGTTGAGCGAGCATAGGCCCTTTTAGCAGATATCTGACGAGCATATAATATGAGGCTATGCCTAATAAAAAGCCAATCATGGCGGCTATTGGCAGTGTCAAGAGTGGTTCCATTGATAGGACTGTTGCGGTAAGAAACGCAGTATACATTCCGACCATAAGGAATTCCCCGTGGGCAAAATTTACTATATTCATCACTCCGAATATAATAGCAAGCCCTAAGGCAACTAAGGCAAAAAGCATCCCCATAAGCAATGCAGATATGATGGTTTGTAATAGCATTTCCATAAGATATTCCTATATGGTGGACATATTAAGAGATTGAAAAGAAGTTTAGCCATCCCTATGAATGGCTAAACTTCAATTGAACGTTATAATGCCCTATTTCAATCCCGGCCATGGGTAGATGAACTTGGCTGTAGCTACATCAAGTGGATAGATAATCTCGGGCAGTTGAGCCTGGTACTGGACAATCAACCCACTAGACCAGGTATTCTGGTTTGTCTCTCCACCTACATTCTCGAACTTGATTCCTTTCCATGGTACGATCAAGTCTCTGCCGGGTATTTCGATTGTTTCGGCTGCTTTTCGAATGGTTTCCGGGTTTATAGATCCTGCTTTATTGAGGACATAAGCCCATGCCTGCATACCGGTGAATGCCCTGGCAGAAGTNCCCATGAAATCTACTCCGGCCCTCTTTTTGAATTCCACGTTTATATTTTTTGCAACAGGCTTTACGGCAAAAAGCTTCTTGGAGAACACAGTCCGGTTAAGGATTCCTTGAGTGGCAGCACCAAAAGTCTCCATATATTTTGGTTGGTAAAAACCAACATCCTGTGACCAGAAAATATTCGCTTTTGCCTTAAATTCTTTCATGGTTTTGGTTAAAAGGATGGCATCTGAGATATAGGAAGCGAACATCAGAGTCTCTGGTTTCGGTGCTAAAAGCCTTCGAACCTCGGCAGTCAAATCGGGTGATTCGTGGGGATAGGTTACATCTGATACTATCTTATAGCCATACTTTTTGGCAAATTCCTTGATCACATCTCTGGTTCCTGCTCCCCACTCTGTGTTCTCAGTGCAGGCACCAATTTCATCTATCTCACTTTTGGGGACAGCTTTAACACCAGGCACCTTTCCTTGAGTCAGAAGCTCGAGGAACTCGAAAAAGTCTCTTACGAAGATTCTGTCGTGTGGCGTCGCCCTAAAAAACCATTTATAGCCTCTTTTGGTCAAAACGGGAGAGGTAGATTCCGGGTTTATCATGGGTATTTTGGATCTCTCACAAACGGTACTGACTGTCTTGGTTACTGAACTGTGGTAGCATCCACAAATGCCCGCGACCTTTTCGTCTAATATAAACTTTTTCGCTAGATCTGCTCCCCTGTCTGGCTCTCCTCTGTGGTCTCCGAAGATCAGTTTTATTTTTGCTCCGTTTAGGCTCGGAATTCCTTCCCAGTTTCCGATGGGAATTGGCAGGTTGGGCCATTTATTGTTAACGTAGTCCGCACACAGGGAGACAGCATCCTTGGACATCTTCCCTGCATGTGCAACCGGACCTGAAAGCGGATAGATAACACCTATCTTTACCTCTTTGGGTTGAGCTATAGCAGTTCCAAATCCGGTATACAATGCTACACCTAAGATAAGCAATGCTATCGTCACCTTCAAAAGATAATGGCTGGCTATTTTTCTTTTTGTATCCATTTTGGACTCCTCCTCATTTACAGGTTTGTTTTTACGTCGTCCCTGTTTCTGAATGCAATCACCCCCTTTGCTTTCAGTTTCATGGTTGTTTAGTGAGTCGCCCACGATGCGGGATCGCAGCCTCATTGGCTCATGACACTCTTTTGGCAAATATTTAGCCGGTGATCCCGCTATTCTTTATACGGTGTATCACCTCCTTTCCTTTTCTCGTCCATCATTTGCTATGCTCATTGTTTAAATCAGTTATAACCTCAACTAATCTTGCTACCAGGTGCTCGTGCAACCGCTTTCCCTTTTCGGCGGTCGCCAGGCTCGGCCTTCCAGAGATTCCTCCTGATTTTGTAGCTGCTTGCTCTAAATCTTTGGCCGTGCCCGGTACATAACATAATGTATCTTTAGGTATTCTCGGATCGACATGATAGAGCTTTTTTTCGGGCCTAGGTGAATCTTTGGCTTTATCCATCCGGACCAAGTGCGGCATTATATGCAGCATATGGGAAGTCTCTATTTCTTCAGCATGGCCAACTTTACCAAAACCAATTTGATCAACAATCTCTTTAGACATGTATGCTGGATCAAAAATAGCAACCATCACCCCTAGCTCTCGCTGGGCTTTCTCCGCAGAGATTTGTATCCAGGGGATATTCACGATCCTGTGACCGTTGACAATGACAAATCGATTAAAACCATGGTGGGCCAGAGAACTAAGGACGTCAAACAGCAATTCAGCGAGAATGTGGGGCCGTATGGAAATTGATCCTGGTAGTGCCAGATGGTGAGGGCTCCAGCCAAACCAAAGGGGAGACGTCACAATGGCGTTTGTTCGCTGTGCCGCATCTTCAGCGAGCCCGATGGCCACCATACTATCAGTCCCCAAGGGGAGGTGAAAACCATGTTGTTCGACACTTCCTACCGGTACTATGGCAAGGCGGCCCCCATTATCAAGGAATTGCTGGATCTCCTGCCATCTCCTTTCCTGGAGCCATACCTTTTCCTCTGGTTTCCGTTTCAAAGCCATTTCAGTCCCTTTGCTGATGTTGGAATAAATTGATGTTTCCTCTTAGGCACAGAAAACTATCTACTGAGTGATTTTGTTATTAACTCTATTTTTTCCTCTTCCTCTTTTAAGATTTTGTGGGCTTCGCCAATATCTACCTGTCGGAAACGGATGCGATCACCCGGTTTTGCCTGCCCTACTTTCCCTATATCAGATGAGATGACTGTTGCAATCTTGGTATATCCCCCGACTGTTTGCTCGACTAAGAGTATAATAGGTTGGCCATCAGGAGGAACCTGGATGCCTCCGGGCACACTTGGCTCAGAGATGATGCTTTTTTCAATCCCTCCTCTATGTATAATAGAATTCCCTTCAAGTCGATATCCCATCCGGTCTGCTTTTGTGCTCACCTTGAATGTTGAGGTGAAAAATTTTTCAATACCTTTGGAGAAATAATCATCTTGGGGACCCAAAATGACACAAATCTCTCTATCATCAGGATAGAGAGGAATAAGCTCTGAAGGGACATGGCCTTCAGCTTTTGCTATTTCTCTCCCTCTATTGAGCCTATCCCCTGCTGACAGGGGGCGACCTTTCATTCCTCCGATCTTACCGGCTACGTAAGTAGAACGGCTGCCCATAACTAAGGGCACATCAATACCACCTGCCACGGCTATGTAAGCCCGGCACCCACTTTTAACGCCCTTGAATTGAAGTATATCATCTGTATGAATGGCTATAGATTTCCACATTGGTAAGGGGTTATTATTGATAAGTGGCGAGAGATTTCCACCAGTAACAGCAATAAAGCCCTGATTTAATACCTTCAATGTAGGCCCGAAGATTGTTGCCTCCAAGACCGCCTGTCCTTGAAAATTACCGACCAGCGTATTTGCCACTCGGTAGGCAAATGAATCCACCACTCCGCATACCGGAACACCGAATTGTTGATAGCTAAATCGACCGCTATCCTGAACAGTTGTATATACTCCTGGTTGTATTACTTCAAAGATTTCCATTTTTCAGTCCCTATATCTACTCGCTATCTCATGGAACTGTTTTATCGAAATTCTCGTGAACCTCAGATAATTCCCGGCCTTTAGAAGGAAAGGTGAGGGGCTGGTCGGATCGTAGAGTTTTATCGGCGTTTTTCCTATGAGCTGCCAGCCTCCTGGGCTATCAACGGAATAGAT
>JGI10211J34971_10001646_pt1 | contig 18357 bp, 19 predicted proteins | sample Etolagsediment_FD_34971 | JGI IMG/M metagenome (IMG submission 34971)
AATGATGTGGCTAGAGAGCTAAAAGAAAAGCAAGCAGACCAGCTTAAATTTAGTGCAAAACAAATAGCGCAACTGGTCCAAATGGTGGACGATGAGANAATTTCGAGTAAAATTGCCAAACAAGTATTTGAAGAGATGGTACAATNTGGGGGAAATCCAACACAAATAGTNGAAGCTAAAGGACTGATACANATAAGTGATCCGGCTAAAATAGTGCCTATTATTGATGAAATCATTGCAAAAAATCCAGATAATGTTGAAAAGTTTAAAGCAGGTAATACTAAACTTTTAGGTTTCTTTGTTGGTCAAGTGTTAAAAAGTACAGGGGGAAAAGCAAACCCAAAAGTGGTGAATGCCCTTGTAAGTCAAAAGTTAAAATCATAAGTCTATCAAGGATGAATATAAATAATACCATAGACTTAACCATAAAACCCCAATATACTAAGAATTATATCAATGGATATCCTTTGATTTCAAAAGAGTCTATTGTAAATTGGGATAAAGTGAAAGCAGAGGGAATGATAATCAATTTGCTTGATGAGAGAAAAAAGTTTATAGCAAAAGGGTATTATGGTATTCAAAACAAAGGCTATGGATGGGTGCTGACTTCGAAAAAAGAAGTAAACATTGATGTAGCATATTTTACAGATAAAATCAAAATGGCTAGGGCGTATAGAAAAGATTTTTATGACGATAAAAATACAACGGCATTCAGGGTTTTTAACGGTGAAGGTGACGGGGTAGGTGGCTTGACTATAGATTATTTTGATGGCTTTTATTTAGTGACTTGGTATAGTTTGGGTATCTTTGCATTTAGAGACGATATTTTAGCGGCGCTGAAATCACAGGTAGCGTATAAAGGTATTTATCAGAAAAAGAGGTTTGATACCAAAGGTCAATACCTCGATGATTCAGATGATTTTGTCTGTGGAAGCAGAGGAGAGTTTCCTTTGNTTGTTAAAGAAAATGGGGTNAATTTTGCTNTATATTTGGATGACGGACCTATGGTTGGTGTTTTTTTAGACCAAAGAGAAGTACGAAAAACGATCCGTGAAAAGTATGCCAAAGNTAAAACTGTACTCAATACCTTTTCTTATACGGGAGCATTTTCTGTATGTGCAGCATTGGGTGAGGCAACGAAGACCACCAGTGTAGACCTTGCAAAAAGAAGTAGAAGTAAAACAGAAGAACAATTTACGATCAATGGCATCGATATAGAGGCGCAGGATATTATTGTTGAAGATGTGTTTAACTATTTCAAATATGCGGTAAGAAAAAAGATACTATTTGATGTAGTGGTGCTTGACCCACCGAGTTTTGCAAGGTCAAAGAAACATACCTTTTCTGTGGCAAAAGATTATGTAAAACTGCTTAAAGAAGCCATACAGATAACAACCCAAGGGGGTGTTATTGTTGCTTCAACCAATTATGCCAATTTTAATATGGAAAAATTTAAAATGTTTATTGACAAAGCATTTCAAGAAATGCATGGAAAATATAAGATAGAACACACCTTCTCGTTGCCCAAAGATTTTAAAGTAATGGATACCTTTAAAGAGGGTGATTACTTGAAAGTGGTATGCATCAGGAAAGTAGCATAAACTGACTTTATTACATTAGTTTAAATAATAATCTAAGGTAAATTGCATATCTTCATCTAAATCAAGGTTGGCTCTCATCCACTGGAGGTATCCTCTGTCTTCAGTCACAACTTCTGCTATGGCTCTGTCTTTATATTTTCCAAATTTAAATGTTTTCATCATGACAGGTGTCTGTGTGAGTTCTGCCAATTTTTGCATAGGGTTTATGCCTGCAAATTGCTCTTGTGTCAAACGTACCAAGGTGGACAGAAGTAGTTTCATGACAAGGACATCACCTATGGCATCATGCGCTTTGACAACGATACCAAGTTTCCTTGCTTCTACCTGTTCTGTTTGATAAAGTTCAAGCGCATAGCGAAGATATTGTAGCCTATGACTAGGGCTTTGGGGGAGTAAGTGTTTGGCACAACGCAGGGTATCTATAAGTGTGTAGTGATTTTCAAACCCTTCTTTTTCCAACATAGAGAGATCAAAAGAGATATTATGGGCAATGAGATAGTTCTCTTTTTGGTTTAGTTCCAGTACTTTTGACGCAAAGTTTGTTTCATCATAGAGACCTTTTCCTGCTATGATTTCAGGTGTAATGTTATGTACTTCCATCGCTTCGATACTGATGGGTACCGGAGCTAAACAGAGTTCATCCAAAACTTCGATCTTCTCTTTACTGTGCACGATCATAGCACCTATCTGTATAATACGGTCTTGTTCTTGATTTCCTGTGGTCTCTGTATCGAAAAGTATATATTTGGCCATGCTTCATCCTTATATCTGTTAAGAGAGATGGTATCGTATTTTATCTAACAATCCCAACCCTAAATGACAAATGGTATAATGTTCATCATATTTACCTTACAGGAATAACCATGTCTAAACACTTTACTTCTATCATCTCGAGTGGATTTGGAAAATTTGCTTCTAAAGCATTTTCTCCTTTTATACAAAACTTTATTAATTCAGGGTATGTCAAACTCATGGGACTTGATATGAGTGAGTTTAAAGCGCCTAGTGACTACCCGACACTTAATACACTTTTTACAAGGGCTTTTGAAGTACCAAGAGCGCTGCCAGACGATAAAGATGCGCTCATTTCGGGGGTAGATGCACTTATCACTGATGCAGGAGTCATCAAAGAAGGCAAAGCCTATCAAATCAAAGGGATGAGCTACAGTATAGAAGATCTTTTTGGTGCCTATCATAAAGAAGCGGTAGCAAATGTCGAAGGAGGGGAGTTCATCAACTTCTATCTTTCTCCTAAAGATTATCACCGTTACCACATGCCTATGCGACTTAAAGTGAAGTCATTGACACATATTCCAGGTAAACATTACCCTGTGAACTTTCCATTACTGCGTCACAAAGTAGACCTGTTCATTGAAAATGAGAGAGTTATCATAGAGTGTGAAGATGAAAAAGGAAGAACACAAGTTCTTGTATTGGTCGCAGCGTTGAACGTGGGACAAATGGTTGTGACTTTTGAAGAAAAAGTGAGAACAAATTCGGAGATAAGAGAACCGGTGCATTATGAGTATGATGACTATTGGGTAGAGAGAGGAGAATTTTATGGCTGGTTTGAGATGGGTTCGACTATTTTGACTTTTTCAGAAAAAGGGAGTATTTCTCCAGAGGTAGCCATCAACCAAAAAGTAAAATTTACAGATGTTTTAGGTAAAGTATTATAAAAGATTATAAATAAAGGGAAGAAAATGCAAATTAAAGAGATAAAAGAATATGCAGAGATACGCGTAAAAGCCAGAGCCTATCTCTGTTATATTATAGGTAGACATATTTCTCAAAATATTTCAAATGGTGATGTGTCTACTGTATTTGCAAAGCTGGAAACGCTTAGTGAGAGTATGAATAAAGCAGAAGCTATTTATGCACTTGATGGAAAAGGGAAACAAATTACAGAGAATATCTCTAAAATCAAAAAGCTTAACGGTATTGGTAAAGGTCATGATAGAAGTGACAGGGCTTATTATTACAAAACGTTGAGAGAGCATCGTTGTACGCTTACGGAACCTTACCCCTCAACTATAAGTAACACGATGGTTGTGACTGCTTCATTTCCTATTTATGATGATAAAGATAACCTCATTAGTATTATTTGTGTCGATATCTCATTGTCAAATATTTTACGTATGGTACACCCAAGTTCTATTGACTCATTGTCTGGAACAGTGAGTAAAATTTCATATACGGCTTTCTCTGTAGCATTAGCTGCAGTAGCACTTTTACTTTTTGTAAAAGGAATCAGTTCTTTTCTACACTTTGGATTAGATTTTTCAGTTATAGAGATCAATAAGATTTTTGAAGCCACCATTTTGCTCACACTCTCTTTGGCAATATTTGACCTTGTAAAAGCGATATTTGAAGAAGAAGTGTTAGGTAAAGAGAAAAGAGAAGGTGCAGGGGAAGGACACCAAACGATGATACGATTTTTGGGCTCTATTATCATTGCGCTTTCTATTGAAGCCTTGATGCTTGTCTTTAAGTTTGCACTGACCGATCCAGCTCAGCTTGAGTATGCTGTCTACCTTATCTCTGGTGTTGCATTACTTTTGGTGAGCCTTTCTATCTATGTGAAGTTTAACCAGGTACCATCTAAAAATAAAAGTGATATAAAATAGTGGATAAAAAACTTATCATTTTCGATATGGATGGTACATTGGTCAACAGTTCTTTAACGATTGCCAATGCCATTAATTATGTACGTAAAAATCTCGGTTTTGAACCTATGGAGCAAGCATCTATCTTAAAATTGGTGAATGACCATACTATCAATCCTGCAGAAACATTTTACCATGCAAAAGCATTTGATGCAGACCATGAAAAGTGGTTTTCTGAATATTATACAAAAAACCATGAAACTGAACTGGTACTTTATGATGGGATCAAAGAACTTTTAGGAAGTCTTAAAGAAAAAGGACATGCTTTGGCTGTCGCTACCAATGCTTACAGGGGCTCTACCATAGAGTCACTTACGCACTTAGAGGTGTATGACCATTTTGATGCTATTGCGTGTTATGATGATGTAGCTCGAGGAAAGCCTCATCCAGATATGCTACATAAAATTTTAGACGAGTTAGGACATAGCAATCGTCACACACTTTTTATAGGTGATGGACCACGTGATGAGATGGCAAGTAAAGAAGCCCAGATAGAGTATATAATGGTAGATTGGGGTTTTACTGACCATACAGATGCCATACGAAGTGTGGATGCACTCCATACATTACTGCTAGGATAAAATCGATACTTTTTACTTATACTTGCTTTGTTTTCTCTTTTAAAAACAATACCAATGAAATCATCATCGCGACAGTCGAAGCTACTAAAAAAAGTCCTTGAATCCCATATGTTTTGACTATGGGTTCTAAGAGTAGCGGAGAAGAAAACTGCCCTAAAAAGAAGCTTGATGCAAGTACTCCAGAAGCTTTTCCTCTCTTGTGAGCCGGTACTTGAGATAAAAACCAGGAATTGGTGTTTACAAGTATCAGTCCAAAACCTATCCCTATAAATGCCGTACTGAAAAAAAGTTGTGCCACTGTGTGTGCCTGTGAAATAATGAAAAGCCCTATCCCAAAGAAGATAAAAGTAATAATGTAGATCTGCTGATAGGAAAACCTTCCTTTGAGTTTGGCATACTGTCTGGAGGTGAGTGCATTAAAAAGCATCGCTACAGCAATCACAAATCCTATAGTACTAGGTTTCCCCTCCAAAGTATTTATAATGAGGTAAGGCAATTGTGTGGGTAACATATAAAAAAGTACCATAGCAAAAAATGCAGTCAAATAGATAGGCCAGAGTTTGGCTTCGATTTCCATTTCATTTTCTACATAGGTGTGTTTTTTAGGTTCATAGAGTGATGTAGCCAAAAGAGGGAGAAAGAGTAAAGGCAAAATATAGATAGCAAAGGGATAAGACCAGTGCAATTGCGCCAGAAAACCACCTGCCGTGATAAATACTATGCCACCCATAGCCACAGCCATCCCCTGGATAGACATAAATTTATGTCGACCGGTTTCATCAAGATAGTCACCTATAAGTGCCGTCGAACTTGTCATGAGTAAAGCAACCGCTATGCCCAAAACAGCCCGACCCGCAAGAATCGCATAAAAGTTCTCAAGGTAAAATCCTGAACTTCCTCCTATGACAAAAAGGATGATACCCGTATAGAGTGGTTTGAGTCTACCAAACTTATCGACAATGATCCCTACCAAAGGAGCAAATAATGCAATAATCATAGAAGGTATTGTTAACATCATTTTAGAGAGGAATTCGATATGCTCAATATGGCTAAATGTTTTACTGATGAGTGGAAGTGAAGAGACAACGGTAATCCCTGACATGACACCCATCGTTGCGATGAGTAGCAAAGAGACCTGAATCTTTTTGTTGATCGTTTGAGACATGAGAAAATCTTTATATCAAGATATAGAGCAAAAACAAAGTATACCTTTTTTTTGGTGTTGAAATAGTGAGTCAATAGCATAATATAATTCAGATTTTGCTATATTACACAAAAATTCAAAGAGGATACCCTATGTCTAAATCGCTCATTACTGATCTCTTTTCTTTCCTGCTTATCGGAGGGTCATTTTTAGTGCCATCTGATTATCATGATATGATGCTTTTTACGGGACTTTTCGCACTCTCAGGAGCCATTACCAACCAACTTGCTATTCATATGCTCTTTGAAAAAGTGCCATTGCTTTATGGCTCTGGGGTCATTGAAAAAAATTTTAGTATGTTTAAAACATCTATTCACACCATGATCATGAAACAGTTTTTTACCAAAGAGCAGTTAGGCGATTTCTTTGCAAAAGAAGAAAAGAAGATAGACTTAAAACCTTTAGTTGAGGGTGCAGACTTCTCTTCAGCTTTTGATGCACTTTCTAAAACGGTGATGGAATCAAAGTTTGGTGCTGCCATTACGATGTTTGGTGGCGAAGAAGCTTTAGAAGGATTGCGTGATCCGTTTTCTCGTAAACTCAAAAGTGCCGTAAGTGCTATAGTTTCTTCTTCTGTATTCAAGGCTCAAATGGACCATCATATACAAAGTTCAGCCTTGAGTGATGATATGATCATGTCAGTGGAGACACTCATTACAAAAAGATTGGATGAATTGACACCCAAAATGGTCAAAATGTTAGTGCAGGAGTTGATACAAGAGCATTTAGGCTGGTTGGTTGTATGGGGTGGAGTGTTTGGTGGACTNATTGGATTTGTGTCATCATTTTTGATTTAGANTCCTTAGGGTTATAGTAGTGTAGATACGGTACTTTTCTTTTTCGCCACCATGGCTGTTTTCATAGTCTGGTATCCTCTGTAGTCCTCAGCCCAAAATTCAAGTAGATGCAAAAGTTCACATGTCTCATGAAACGTTGCTTCAAGTTCACCTTCTTTAAGAAGAAAATCTGGATTGGAAGCAGGACGTTCATTGTCAGGGTGGTGTAAAAAGGTTTCCATAAGAATGATGCCGTTTGGCTTCAGTGCATCTATTATTTGCGCAAATAATTTGCGTTCCAAAAAGTAAGTACAGACGATGAGATCATAGCTTTCAATTGGAAGTCTATAGGAATCAAAATCAACTTCTTTTGCATCGATACCAGGGATGTCTTGAAGCTGGGTTATCGCCACTGAAGAGATATCGAGGGCATCGACTTCAAATCCTTTGGAAGCGAGGTATTTACTGTGTCTCCCCATACCACAGGCGATGTCAAGTGCTTGTTTTCCAGTGGAAAGTGAAGCATAGTCTTTGACAAGTTTTATAGGTTCATCGGGCATGGGATTATTTTGATATTTTTCATCCCAGCGTTCTTTGTCTGTTTGTGCCATAGCTTACCTTTTATTTGAAGTCTCTTTAGGTATGATTCTATCTAAATTATACAGAGAGTTCAAAAGGATTTTGATGAATACACTTACCTTTATATCATGGAATGTCAACGGCATTAGAGCCGTAGAAAAGAAAGAAGCACTAAAATGGATCGATGAAGAAGATGTAGACTTCCTGGGCTTACAGGAAATTAAAGCTGAAGCAGATCAAATACCTGACAGTATTTTTAACAGAGAATATAAATTTCAAAGTATCAATTCATCTTCTAACAAGGGACAGTCTGGAGTTGCTTTATATACAGATATCAAAGGCGAGGCATCTTGCTGTGCTCATGTAGATATTTTAGATGAAGGACGTATCAATGAGTATCATTTTGGGAATATCGCATATTTTAATGTCTATTTTCCTAATGGACAACGTAACGATGAACGACTGGTGTATAAAATGGAATTCTACGAGAGATTTTTAAATCATATTAATGCACTGAGAGAAGAGGGTAAGTCGATTGTTGTTTGCGGTGATGTTAATACTGCGCATAAAGAGTTTGATCTTGCACGTCCCAAAGCCAATGAAAAAACATCAGGATTTTTACCCATAGAACGAGAATGGATGGATAAACTGATAGATCAAGGATATATAGATACATTTAGACATGTAAAAGGTGATGAAGTAGACCGTTACAGCTGGTGGAGTTATAGAGCAGGGGCACGAGGAAAAAATGTAGGATGGAGGATCGATTATTTTTTTGTTTCAGATGATTTGAAAGAGAAGATAGTCGATGCCGATATTTTGGATCATGTGATGGGAAGTGACCATTGCCCTGTCAAGCTGGTGCTTGCAGTTTAAGTCGTTCCAATAGTTTAGTCGGTATTTTACTCTAACTCACCCCTATAATAAAACTCATCCAAACCATCTAAAAATGCCAGGAGAAGTGCATCTGAACACGCTTTAAAGTTTTTGTGACCATCTTTTCGAAAAAGAGAAGCGAGTTGTTGTTTACTGAGTTCAACCTCTGCTAGACCAAAGATAATCTCTATTTCCGGTTCTTTAAGCTCCATAGCGATGCGAAGCTTTTTGAGTATGAGGTTATTTGTAAGTTCTACAGCTTCATCATCATGAGGTTTCTTAGGAGAGGGACCTCTCTTTAAGCTTACCAGCCCATCTAAAAACACACCTAATTCTTCATAGGTAGCTGCTTTAAAGTCATCATCTTGACGACGTTTGAGTAGCGATTCCAAATGGGCAGGCTTCATGTTATACGATTCAAGTTTGTATGCTTCAAGCATCTCTTCTTTTGTAAGGTTTAACGCTTTTTGTATACGGTAAAGTATTTCGTTTATTTTGATCAGCATATTATTTTTTAGCTGCTTCTACAGCAAGGTTTTCGAGTGCCATTTTTGCTTTTGACAGTATATTTAAACAATTTTTGTCTTTAATATTATGCTTTAATGACCAGTATTCTGGATTGGTATAGGTGATGGTTGTTTTACCTTCATAGTCTGTAGTAAAAAGCATACGAAGCGGTAGGTCAAGCCCCATAGAAGGATTACAATTCATCAGTACGGTTCCCATCTTAGGATTACCAAAGATAACAACAGTTTCTGGCTTTAAGTTCATACCCACTTTTTTAGCATTCTCTTTGTGATCCATAGTATTGAAGTGTATTAGTCCTTGTGATACAATGAGTTTTTCTAATTTTTCTACAGCAGTAGGTAGGTCATTTTGACTCTCAACTGTTTCTAAAAATGTACCTTTTTTGTTATCACAGCCAAGTAAGCCAAAACCGATGACAGCAAGTAAAAATAACTTTTTCATTCTGATTCCTTTTAAACGTTAAACCTAAAGTGCATGACATCACCGTCTTGAACGATATACTCTTTTCCCTCAAGTCTGTTTTTACCTGCTTCTTTTGCACCAGATTCGCCATTATGTGCTACAAAGTCATCATAGCTTATCACTTCTGCACGTATGAAGCCTTTTTCAAAATCATTATGTATCACAGCGGCAGCTTTAGGTGCAGTAGTCCCTTTACGTATCGTCCATGCACGTACTTCTTTTACACCTGCGGTAAAGTAACTCATGAGACCCAATTTATCAAAACCTTTGTGGATGATCTGTTCTAGTCCAGATTCTGTCACACCAAGATCAGCAAGCATTTCATTTCTTTCTTCGTCATCAAAATCTACCATATCTTCTTCTACTTTGGCACAAAGTTTGATCACCTCAGAGCCTCTTTCCTTCGCATAGGCTTTGAGTTTTTCTACATATGCATTGTCTTCACTAAGTCCATCTTCATCAACATTTGCACCATATATGATAGGTTTTGCTGTAAGAAGACGTAACTCTTTATTCATTGCCAAAAAGCCATCACTCTCTTTATCTTCAAAAGTAGAAACAGGAGAACCATCTTCTATATGTGCAAGGAGAGACTCAGCAACGACAAGTTGTTCTTTAGCATCTTTGTCGTTACCTTTAGCTTTTTTCTTAAGCATTTCAATACGCTTAAGTACCGCATCAATATCAGCAAAAAGTAACTCTTGCTCGATGATCTCAACATCACGAATAGGGTCAATAGAACCTTCAGTATGAACGATATTATCATCAGCAAAACATCTTACGATATGTAAGATCACTTCTGTCTCACGGATATTTCCCAGAAACTTATTTCCCAGACCTTCACCTTTACTTGCACCGGCAACAAGACCAGCGATATCTACAAAATCTAGTGTTGAATACTGTACTTTTTCAGGGGTTACGATGTTTGCAAGCGTATCGAGTCTTTTATCTGGTACAGGTACAACTGCTTTATTTGGTTCGATGGTACAAAACGGGTAGTTCGCACTTTCTGCATTTTGTGCTTTAGTAAGTGCGTTAAAAGTTGTAGATTTTCCTACATTTGGTAGCCCAACAAGTCCGATGCCTAGTCCCATGATATTCCTTAAATGTTTATTGATGTGATTTTATCTAAATGTTGGTGTAATTTACATAAATTTGATTCCATACAGGATAAAAGGCACGTGTTATACTTATAAAAATAATGTATAATGTTTTTAAAAACAAGGACATGTTTTATGGAAAATGCCTTACTCATACTCATCATTACTATTGGCATATCCACAGTGCTTAATGTTGTTTTGAAAAAATTTGATATACCAACCGTGATTGGGTATGTGCTTGCAGGTTTTACTATTTCATCTATTTTCCATTTTGCAGAAGATTCTAAAGAGATGCTATCCCATCTAGCGGAGTTTGGGATTGTGTTTTTAATGTTTACTATTGGACTTGAATTTTCTGTAAAACATCTCAAAAAGATGAAAAAAGAAGTCTTCGTTTATGGTGGTTTACAGGTTATACTTTCAGGCTTACTCTTTACAGGGCTGAGTGTATGGATTGTGGGTATGGACATGAAGAGTGCAATTGTACTAGGATTTGCACTGGCACTCTCGTCCACCGCTATTGTTTTAAAGATTCTCAATGATAACAATCAGATCCAGTCAGGGTATGGTCGTACAGCATTGGGTATTTTGATTTTTCAAGACTTGGCTGTGATTCCTATATTGTTAATGGTCTCTTTTTTTACTTCCGAGTCAGACTCGATATCTGTTCTACTGCTTGAGACATTTGCAAGTGCCATAGTGTTATTTCTGATTATTTTTATTATAGGTAAATATTTTCTTGAGAAATTTTTTGGATGGATCATGGCATCAGGCTCAGAAGAAATCTTTTTGGTTGCGATCTTACTTGGTGTGATGGGAGCTTCTTATATGGCACATTTCTTTGGGTTTACCTATTCATTGGGAGCCTTTCTTGCTGGAATGATGATTGCTGAAACAAAATACCGCTATCGTATAGAGTCAGACCTTATACCTTTTAGAGATATCCTATTGGGTGTCTTTTTTGTCACCATAGGTATGCTGATTAACTGGGAATCTCTTTTAAATCATGGACATATCATTTTGGGGTTACTTGTGGGTATTATGATGATTAAGGGCTTAATCATTTTTGGTATATTGCAGTTTTTTATTCAGAAAAGAACAGCTATAAAAACAGCATGGGCACTGTTTCAGGTAGGTGAGTTTTCTTTAGCCATACTGGCACTTGCTTACGCAAATAAATTGATCTCTAATGAAGTAAATCAAATTATGATCATTACGGTTGTCTTGTCGATGATCATTACGCCTTTTGTTTTGAAAAATATTAAACAACTTGCAGATGTGTTAAATAAGGAACCTGATACATTACGTGAAAGGGCATTGGCTGCAGGTACCTATGAAAATCATATCATAGTCTGTGGCTATGGAGATGTAGGCCGTAAACTTGTTGAGAAACTTAAAGCTAAAAATTTGCTCTATATTATTCTTGAACATGATATCAAGATTGTAGATGAAGAGATTCGTACAGGCGAAGAGGCAATCTATTTTGCCAATGCTGCACAAAAAATGGTTCTGGACCATTTTAATGTCAATAACTGTTCTGCAATTATTGTGACGATTGACAATCAAATACAAAGACAATTAATCTGTGAAAACATTGTTTCATTTGGTGCACATGTGCATAGTGTCGTAAAAGTGACGAATAGTATAGAAGAGGCAGTCTTATCAGATTTAGGTGTTAAACATGTGATCAATCAAAAAGAAATGATTACGGATTTATTGGCAGAAAAAGCATTGGCTTGCCATGTTGGCTAGAGCCATAAAAGGTGAGAAAAACCTTTTATGATACCCTGCTATTTTTCTTCTTCCTGTAGTAATTGTTCTAGAAGTCTTACCATGAGTCTCACACCAGCCCCAGAAGCACCAAAAGGATTTTCGCCCCATGCATGTTCTACAAATGCAGGACCTGCTATATCGATATGTGCCCATTTATCTCTGTGATCTTCATCTATAAATTCTGAAAGGAATTGACCTGCGGTGATGGCACCTCCATACCGTGTATTTGAGATGTTACATATATCTGCTATCTCAGATTTTATCGTCTTTTTAAGGTAAGGATTAAAGTCCAGTGCGGTGGCAAGTTCACCTGAACGCTTTGCACCATCTACGACAAGTGCCTTCATCTCTTCAGAATGACCCATCACTCCTGAGGTATAATGTCCTACACCTACCACACAAGCTCCCGTAAGCGTTGCAAAATCAAAGAGATAATCTGCTTTGACTTCTTGTTGTGCATAACACAGTGTATCGGCAAGAACCAAACGCCCTTCAGCATCTGTATTGCGTATCTCGATACTTTTACCATTTTTAGCTATGAGTACATCATCTGGTTTGTAAGCATCTCCTCCGATCATATTTTCCACAGCCCCCACGAAACCATGTACTTCGATAGGTAGATTCATTTCAGCAACCGCTTTCATAATGCCCAAAACTGCAGAACCACCACTCTTGTCTGACTTCATTGTCACCATAAAGTCTGCTGGCTTGAGACTGAGTCCACCACTGTCATATGTAAGCCCTTTCCCTACGAGGGTAACGACGCACTTTGGATTTTTAGGTTTATGTGTCAAATGTATCACTCTAGGCTTGTGACGGCTTGCACGTGCAACAGCAAGTAACGTTTCCATCTTTTGCTTTTTAAGTTCTTTGGGTTTGAGTATTTTACATTGTAGTCCTGTTTGACTGGCCATCTCTTCAGCGATATCTGCCATGACATCAGGATAGCAGTCATCAGGTGTAGTGTTTACAATATTACGTGTAAAGTTTGTGGCATCTGCAAGAATTTGAGCCTTATGTATCGCTATAGAAGCTTCTTCTATACGCACTTTGTATCCATTGTATTCATCCAATGAGATAGTAATGTGTTTAATTTTATTTTTGTTTTTTTTGCTTTTATACTTTTCAAAACTATAGGCACCCAAGATAAACCCTTCAACCATGGATCGAAGAGAGTTGGTGCATCTGTTTTTATAGAGATACGTAGCTACTTTGATAGATTTATACCCTGTACCCTTGAGTGATCTGATGGCACTTGCGGCAGCCGTTCTTATATCTTTACTGAGTGCCGAATCTGCACCGACATAGAGTCTGTTTTGACTTACAATTAAACAAGTTTCATCTTGTGCGCCTGAAAAACCGGCTTTTTTCAAAAGCTTTTTATCTTGTATAAAAACATGATCGGTATTGTTGTCAACGACGATAATGAGTTCGAGATCACCTTCGATGTCAGCTGTGGGGAGTTGTGTTAATTCAAAATTCATTGTGTATCTCCTAATAATTAATTAAATTGATCTTTTAAAATATCTTTTGCTTGGATCATGTCTTTATCTCCACGTCCGGAGAGATTGATCAGGATGGTTTTACCTTGTATCTCTTCAGGTTTCATCTTTTTAAGGTAAGCGATGGCATGTGAAGTTTCAAATGCCGGGATGATACCTTCAGCTTGGGAAAGCCATACAAAGGCATCTATTGCTTCATCATCTGTGATGTAATCATAGGTTGCGATACCTTCATCTTTCAAAAATGCATGTTCCGGACCTATGCCAGGATAGTCAAGTCCAGCAGAGATGGAGTGTGCTTCCTGTACCTGTCCGTCTTCATCTTGCAGCAGATAACTTAGTTGTCCGTGAAGTACACCAGGGCTTCCTTTTGCAAGAGAACATCCATGTTTAGAGTCAAGTCCAAGTCCACCAGCTTCTATCCCGATACACTCTACACTTTCATCTTCTAAAAAGTGATTGAAGATACCAAGCGCATTGGAACCTCCACCAATACAGGCGATGACTTTATCAGGCAAACATCCTTCGACGATATTGAGTTGTTCTTTTGCTTCCCAACCTATGATGGACTGTATGTCACGTATCATCATAGGGTAAGGATGTGGTCCTGCTACGGTACCGATGATATAATATGTATCTCGGGCATTGGTTACCCAGTGTCTGATTGCCTCATTCATGGCATCTTTAAGCGTACGGCTTCCTGATTCAACCGCATGTACTTTTGCACCAAGAAGTTTCATACGAAAAACATTCAGTTCTTGACGTACGACATCTTTAGCACCCATAAAGATTTCACATTCGAGTCCAAAGAGTGCAGCCACTGTCGCAGTAGCTACACCATGTTGACCTGCACCTGTTTCTGCAATGACTTTTTTCTTACCCAGTCTTTTTGCAAGCACTGCTTGCGCCACCGTATGATTTATTTTGTGTGCACCTGTGTGATTTAAGTCTTCACGTTTAAGATAAATCTTTGCATCGAGTTCTTTAGATAGGTTTTCTGCAAAGTAGAGTGAGGAAGGACGTCCTACATAATTTTTGTAGTAGTGATCTACTTCTGCCCAATAATCTTTATCGAAACGTACCGCTTCATAGTCAAGTCTAAGCTGTTCAAGTACAGGCATAAGTGTCTCGGGTACAAATCTACCACCATAGCCAACTTGACCATCTTTCATCTTACCAAAATGCCCTAATTCATCAGGGTCATTCGGGCTAGCTTTTGGGATATATATTTCTTTATGTAAGTTCATTTATTTCTCTCGTATTGTAATGGGATTGATTATATCTAATGAGAGATTAGAAATTCCCTCATTTGAACTGAATCATTTTCCTTGTGCTAGACAATATACGCAATTTTAGCTTGAGAGTCAAGTCTCATAGGAAGTCCCCAAAACCCAATGCCACTGTTGACATAGAGATGGCTACCATTAGGAAGGGTGTGCAACCACTTAAGTTAAGGCTGTTGGAGTTTGACCAAATACTCAAAAGGAAGAAAGAGTGGAAAAAACAGATACACTTTCATAGGCTCCTCCCTAATATTAATCTATCTCTAAAACTGAATAGACCGGAGCATCAAAACCTTCACGTCCATTAAGGAAGCCAAGTTCCATTATGAAACATGCCTCAACACAATTTGCACCCACTCTATCTATTAGGTTTGCTGCTGCTTTTGCTGTACCCCCTGTAGCGATCAGATCATCTATGAGCAGTACATTAGGATTTTCTTTTTCGCCAAAAGCATCTATATGTATCTCTACTTCATCAAATCCATACTCTAGACTGTATTTTTCAGCCACAGTGGTGTAGGGTAATTTTCCTTTTTTACGAACAGGTACAAAACCCAGACCCAATCTGTCAGCCAAAATAGAACCAAAGATGAATCCTCTTGCATCTATACCTGCTATAAAGTCTAGATCATAGCTTTTATAACGGTTTGACAAGTGTGTCATCAGTGTATCAAAAGCATAAGGGGTAGAAAGTAGGGTAGTAATATCTTTAAAGATGATACCCGGTTTTGGAAAGTCTGGGATGTCTCTTATGCTTCCTAAGATAATTTCTTTTTCTTCTATGGTTAAAGTACTCATTTTTTCTTCACTTCCTTTTATTTTGATTGTGACGATTTATAGATTAAAGTAAATGTTAACTCAGATTTGCACCTAAAGAACATGCTTCTATTTTGGCCACACGTCCTGCATGTCTACCACCTTCAAACTCTGTGTTGACAAAGACTTTTATCATTTCTTCTATAACACCTTTACCAACCACACGTTCTCCAAAACAAAGGATGTTTGCATCATTGTGTTGTCTAGTAAGTTTGGCTGTGTAGTGGTCGTGGCAGAGTGCAGCACGTATACCTTGAAATTTGTTTGCAGTAATAGAAATACCAATACCCGTACCACAGATAAGGATACCAAAGCTGTCTTTATCTGCAAGTACAGCTTCTGCACATTTTTTTGCAAAATCAGGGTAATCTACTCTGTCTGAAGAATCTGGACCAAGATCAACGATCTCATGACCTAAGGAAGTCACATAGTCTTTAACATACGCTTTAAGAGCATATCCTGCATGGTCTGTTGCAATGTAGCATTTTTTCATTTAATCTCTTTCCTTACTCAATAGGTTGTTCTTTTTGGATAGACTCAATACGTCTTCCTATTCGTCCCCAACGAACGGTAAAACGCTGTCTATTCCAAAGTGCTTCACACGCTTGTGTATCGATGGATACTTTACCGCATACACGTTTTAGTCCTGCATTGTCTTTACCACTACCATTTGCATCGCCATTGAGCATCGTAGCGTAGGCACGGTGTTCTAAACTCATATAGTTTAACCAAGGTTTCCCGACGATAAGTTTATAGGGTATAGCACCCCAAAAACGACTGTCATTGGAATTATCACGGTTGTCACCAATCATATAAAAGTGATCATTATCTACTTTAGCATAGAGCGCATTGATACCTTTTCCCATCATCTCGTATGTCGGTGTATCGAGGCCATGGACATAGACAGGTATCATATCTATCTCTTGATTATACGCATAATAATGCAAAAGTCCCTCAAATATATTTGCACCTTCTGGTGCATACTGTATCCCTGGATATTTATCCATGTAAGGATTTTCTACCCAAAGTTTATCTCTTAGTGAAATGATCTTTTGGGCTGGATAATTCGCCTTTATATAGGCATCACCTTCTTGGAAGTGTATGAGTAGTTTTTCATTTGCATAGAGTATTTCATCTCCACCTACTGCAACACAACGTTTGACATAATGGATTTTATTGTTCTTAGGATAACGGAAGATAACAATGTCTTCTCTTTGAGGTCTAGGACCTTCTATAAGATGACCATTGTTAAAAAAATCAGGTAGTATAGGAACTTCTAACCATGGTAAGTGTGGAGTAGGAATTCCATAAGAAAACTTTTTGGCAAACAAAAAGTCCCCTATGAGCTGCGTTCTTTTCATAGACCCCGATGGGATGACAAACGACTGTGCAACAAAAAAGATGAGAAAAAGTACAATGATGATCGTTCCCGTCCAAGTGCTTGCAAAACGCCCAAAAGCCTGTATAAAATTTTTCATTATGCTCTAGCCTTCGCAGATTTAAGTGTATTGCTTAAAAGCATCGCTATGGTCATAGGACCAACCCCACCAGGAACAGGAGTGATGTAAGCGCATTTAGGACTTACATTTTTAAAGTCCACATCGCCTACAAGTGAACCATCGTCAACACGGTTAATACCTATATCAATCACAATGGCTCCCTCTTTAACCATATCTTCTTTGATAAGTCCTGGAACACCGACGCCTACTACGATAATATCGGCTTTACTTGTATGTGATTTGAGATTTTTAGTGTAAATGTGTGTGATTGTGACAGTGGCATCAGCATTGAGCAGTAGTGAAGCCATAGGTTTTCCAACAATGTTACTTGCACCTACTACACAGACATCTTTTCCTCGAAGTTCAATGTCGTACTCTTCAAACATTTTCATAACACCAAGAGGCGTACATGCGACAAAACTGTCAAGTCCAGTGACTAAACGTCCAACATTATAGGCATGGAAACCATCCACATCTTTTTTAGGGTCTATGACTTCAAGTATTTTGTCGGTATCTACATGTTTAGGTAACGGTAGTTGCACTAAGATCCCATCAATACGTGGATTGTTATTCATCATTTTTATTGTTTCAATGATCTCATCTTGACTGATAGTGTCAGGCATATTGTGTGTGATAGAATAAAATCCTACATTTTCACATGCTTTTGCTTTCATTTTAACATAGGCATGGCTTGCAGGATCATCACCTATAAGGATCACTGCGAGTCCTGGTACGATATTTTTTTCTTGTTTGAGCTTTTCTACTTCAGTTGTGACAGTAGTTTGCACTTTCTTGGCTAAAGATTTACCATCGATGAGTTGCATTGAGTGCCCTTATATTTTTTAAGGTATTATATCAAAAATAGTTTAGGCATCAGGAATATGCCTCAAAAGGGTTAGACTGATATGAAGCAATTATGGATGTTACTGCCTTTAATGTTGTCAGCGCAGGAAGACTTTATCTCACATTATGAATATGGTCAAATGCTTTATGAAAATCCTAGGGGAGTTAGTTGTGCTCAATGTCATGGTAAAAGTGGTGAAGGTCAAACGATTGTTGAATTTCAGGATATCCATGGAAAACAAGCTTTAAAAGGATCGGATATACGTCA
>JGI10211J34971_10001647_pt1 | contig 18352 bp, 17 predicted proteins | sample Etolagsediment_FD_34971 | JGI IMG/M metagenome (IMG submission 34971)
AGGATTCAAGAATTTCTTCATTGATTCATAACTAGCAATATTAATATCAGGTCTATTACCTGAGATCACTTTCAATCCTTTTTCTTCCAAGTGAACTTTTAACTGGGAACCCAATAATCCTCGGGAACCTGTGATGGCTATTTTCATAGAAGCACCTCATGTGTATAAGTCTATACAGATCATTTTAAATAAAATTTGAAGAAAGTACAGAAAAAATTACCTAAAAGGGTCAGTGACATATTGAGTCATACAACGTGCTATCTTAAATAGCTTGATGTTCGACTCAGGACTCTCTCACCCATCCAGTAAGGGTTTCAAAGGCACCCCTGTTTTCGTGCTATTTAAGATAGCTTGAAACGCATACAAAGTATATTATATATAGTATTCAATTTTTTTTATGCAGTATGCTGAATAAAGAGATAAGGGATATTTAATGATACTTATTGTCACACATCAAGCTATCTTAAATAGCACGAAAAGGACTGTTGCTTTGAAATCACTTCTAGATGGACGTGAGAGAACTGCGTCGTGTATCAAGCTATCTTAAATAGCACATCAGCATGACAAAAAGCATTAAATATTTTGTTTTAGATTTACATAGCCTTTACAAGTATTATTCGTTATTATTTTTAAAATTCATTTTTTAATTGGAATACTCAGCTATGGACAGCCAAATCATCTTTAAAGGTATAATTGAATATTTACATTGGTATATAGATATTCCTCGTAATCTTGCTACAGATATTACCAGCTTTATTGATTTGAATAACTTAGATTCTTTATGGGAAATAGACTTAGATGCTTATATCCCTGATTATAAGATTAAAGCTTTACAAAATAAGTTAAAAACTCATCCCTTGAAACTTTCAGCATTTTTATTGGGGATTACATTTACTCCCAATATAACAGACATCATAGTCAAACATTATGGAGATTCTGATTCCGCTATCAAAGAAATAGAAGAAAACCCATATATACTTATAGGTATAGAAGAAATCTCTTTTAAAAAGTTAGATAAGGTAGCCTTAGAAGTTTTATTTATACCAGAGGATTCCCCACTCAGATATAAAGCTTTAGTATATTATCAGTTATTTAGCCAAAGCATTAAAAATGGACATTTATACACTTTCTTAGAAACTTTTATTAGCTCAAAATTTGAAGTTAAAATTAATAAGAATAATCTTAAAGATTATTTAAAAGAATTGATCCTTGAAGGGAAAATAATATTAGAAGGTAAAAAATTATATACATCTCATTTGTATAAGGCGGAGAAACACTCTGCTCAAATTATAGCTAAATTAATTAATAAGTCTGGAAGACATCTCTTTTTTGAAGGAACAGATATAAACGAGTATATAGCAGGTTATGAAAAAATTCAAACAGCTAATATTAACGGGGGAGAGTGGAAACATTTAAAATGGAAAGATAAAGTATTTGCTTTATCCGAGGAACAGAAAAAAGGTATTAAAAATTTTTTTAATAACAATTTTTCAATAATCACGGGACTCCCCGGCACTGGAAAAAGTACAATTACAAAATCATTAGTAGATATTTCTATAAGTAGAAATTTAAAAGTCAGTTTATTAGCTCCTACGGGTATTGCTGCTAAAAGATTATCTGAAATTTGTGATTTTCCTGCATCCACTATCCATAAAGAATTAGGATTTGATGGAGTACGTTGGAAAAAATCTTTAGAAGACACCCTAGATTCGGATGTTATAATTGTGGATGAATTTAGTATGGTTGATCAGATACTACTATTTAAACTATTACAAGCTCTTCCTAAAAAAGAATTTATAATTGTTTTTATAGGAGACTCTGCTCAACTACCTTCAGTGGGACCCGGAAATGTGTTAAAAGAATTAACACAAAGCGGAAGAATACCTCATATTGCTTTAACTAAAATTTTTAGACAAGAAGATACCTCTGATATTGTTTTAAATGCACATCAAATAAATAAGGGCAGTCTACAGTTATTTAATTCTAAAAAAGATTTTATATTTATAGAAATTGAACATGAAGAAGATGTTTTAAAACAGTTAATCACTATTGTAGAAGCTTTAGAGGGTAAAAATTATCAAGTTTTAAGTCCCACCTACAAGGGAATTTTAGGAGTATCTAATCTAAACCGAACCCTACAAGACATAATTAACCCTAATTTTGATTCTTCTAAAGAATTTAAAACTGAAATATGCTCTTTTAGAGAAGGTGATAAGGTGATGATCATAAAAAATGATTATCAAAATGAAGTATATAACGGGGAAAGAGGGATCTTATCTAGAATAAATAGTTCAAATAGAAAATTAGAAATATTTATAGATGGTAGAACCATTGAATACTCTTTCAGGGATGCTTATGCTGCTTTAGCTTTAGATTACTCTCGTACTATTCATAAGGCTCAGGGCAGCGAATATGATTTTGTGATTATGCCCTATGTGAATTATTTTTCGATTCAATTACAGAGAAATTTATTATATACTGCTATTACCCGAGCTAAAAAGAAAGTTTTTATATTAGGACATCAGAAAGCCCTTTTTAGATCTATACAAAATAATAATGTCTCTAAGAGAAATACAATTTTATCCAGTAGAATATTAACATATTTAAAAGATATCAAGGAGTAAGGATGAGATACTTTAAAATTAAGAAAAATTTATTCTTAGTAGAACAAGAAATACCTGGGACAGGCTTACCTATTATTAAAAATCCCATAAATCATATCTGGATCTATGATCGCAGTGGTTCTATGCATTATGACCTTCCTGCTCTAGCTAAAGATTTGATCTATAAAGCTAAAGAAATCCCAAAAGGAGACACTCTTTCAATAGGTTGGTTTTCTAGTGAGGGGCAGCATAATTTTATATTAAAAGGGTTTAAGATAACTGATGATGCTGATTATAAAATTCTTGAAAATGTAATTAACAAGAATAAATCTTCTATAGGCTGTACTTGTTTTTCAGAAGTTTTAGACGACTCTAATATCCTTCTTGAAGATTTAGCAGTCATTTCCGATAAATTCTCATTAATGTTTTTTTCTGACGGTTACCCCGTTGTAAGAAATTATTCAAAAGAAATCAAAGCTATTCATGCAGCAATAGCTAAGTTAGAAGGTAAAATAACTTCAAGTTGTATGATAGGTTATGGTAACTATTATAACCGAGAATTAATGATGGATATGGCAGAACGATTAGGAGGATCATTAATTCATAGTGAGGATTTACCCCAGTTTAGCATTGCTCTTGAAGATCTTATAAAAAATTCAGGTAATTTTACGGGTAAAACTCCTATCTATTTTACAGGAGCACAACCCTCTGAAGATATTATTTTTTCTTTAAATGTAGATTTTGAAAAAAATGCTGTAATTAATATGTTCCGTCAAAAAGAGGATGGAACAGTTTGGTATCCCAAATCCACGGCAGATCAAGAATATATCTATTTTTTGACCAATAAACTATTAGGAAAAGAAACTGAAGTTACTTTAAATAGTAACGACTTCAGTAGACCTTCTAAAAAAGAAAATATAATTAGAGCTTTATATGGGTTAACTTGTATTCTAAATCAAAAAACTAAAACCGATGAAGCTCTAGAAATTGTAGGATCTTTAGGGGACATTAAAATGATAGATGCGTTAAATAACGCTTTTACAAATTCAGAACATGGTAAAGTCGAAGAAGCATTAAAAGAAGCTATCCATACTCCTACTTTAAGAATGTGCTCAGGATATGATAAAAATTATCTTCCTCAAGCAAATGCATTTTGTTTACTAGATGTATTAGAAATTCTCATTAAAGATGATGAAGCCTGCTTCTATCCCTATCATGAAGATTTTAAATATAAAAAAATTAGTAGAGGAACTAAAGCTAAAGATGATTTCCCCAAGTTTATTGCAGACAAAAATCCTAAGTGTGCTTTGTCTTCACTTACTTGGCATAAGAGTAAACTAAATCTTTCCATTAAGGCTAAAATCAATGGAGTTATTACTTTAACTGATAATCCTGAAAAATATGGTTTTAATAGTAGTTATCCAACCTATATCTATCGAAATTATGCTATTGTTAAAGATGGTTTTCTTAATACTCCTTGGCTACCAGTTTCGCTTTCTGAAAATTCATATAAAATATTAAGTGAAAAAAATGTTATTTGGACTAATTCTCCTTGGGAAAAGGATAGAATTTATGTTTTAGAATTGAATAAAATTCCTGTAATGAATCGAGCTATTGCTGAAGGAAAGACATCAGCAATAGATTTAGCAAAAAAAGTTTTTGAAGAAATCAAACTTCAAGCTCAATTAAAAGTTCTCAAAGATGTTAAGAGTTCTTTAGAAAAACAAACTGATTTTGTTGATAAAACATTTATGGGGTTGAATGAAGATCAAATTAAATATCTTCAAAGTAAAGGTATTACAAAAAATGGTTTTTCCCCAGATGTTGAAAAAGAAGATCCTATAGATTTTTATTTTGCTAAAGATTTTAACATTAAAGTTAAAAGTTTTTCTAGCTTGCCTTCAGTGAAAGAAGCTAGAACTCGAATTGCTTCAGGAAAATTAAGACCCTCAGATGAAGTCATGAAACTGGGTATTGATTTATATGATAATTCTCCTGTAGCTAATCAATCTGACAAAATTAAACTTGCTTGGGTAGAAGAAAAAGTTAAAGAATTAAATTCACAATTATTATCAACCCGTTTTGACATACAGCGCACCAAATTTGCAATTCTTATGGGTAAGAAGTGGTTTAAGGAGTTTGAAAGTCGAGAGGATTCTACTTTAGAAGTAGATGGTAAAACCTACACAATTGAGGTACAAGAGACTAAGGTGACTATTTAAGGAGATTTTATGAGCAAAGCATTAATAATTGTAGATATGCAAAATGATTTTCTATTGAGTGAAGGAAGTCTTAATTTGGGACATGATACTAAAAAACTCAGAGAAAATATCGCTGATCTAGTGAAAACCTTCGAGGGTCCCTTATATTTTACTGCAGATAGACATAATAATGATGACTGTGAATTTGAGACATTTCCTAAACATTGTCTTGATCTTACTCAGGGATGTAAATTAGTAAGTGAAATCATTGAAGCATTAAAGGGAAAAACAAATTGTTTCTTTTTAAGAAAAAAATCTTTCACTGGAGAAGAGATCACAGATTTAGCAAATGAATTAGCAAGGAAAAAAATTAAAGAAATTCATGTGGTGGGCGTTTGTACCCATATTTGTGTGCATGACGTCATAGCTACTCTTGTAAACCAAACCAAGGATACTCACAATTATATTCCTCAAATCTTTATACACGGGGAATTAATAGATGATTTTGATCAAGAAATGGCTAATTTTTCTTTAAAAAGAATGCAAAAAATATATGGAGTGAAGATAATTTGACCACAAAAACTAAATTGCCAGAAGATATTATTCCACGGGGTCCCTTTTGTTATTTTGGTTCCAGAAATCCTACGTATAAGAGCTATGCTCCTTGTCCTTACTGGGATTTAAAAGGGGATGGGAAAAATCAAGTAGGTTATTGTGCTTATCTTAAAAAAGAAGACGCTATTCGTCTACGGGATCAAATTAAGATATGTAAAATTAATTATGAATACTGATTATACAAAGGAACTATGGGAGTAAAAATGGGTATTATAAATTCATTATTAAATAATGATCTTTACAAGTTCACTATGCAGATGGTGGTGTTGCACCATTTCTCCTCAGCAGAAGTTAAATACAAATTTATTTGCAGAAACAAAGATGTTGACCTTAGACCTTATATCTCAGAAATTAAAAAAGAAATAAAGCATTTATGTTCCTTACGTTTTTCAGAAGAAGAACTAGATGTTCTCAGAACATTTAGTTTTTTAAAAAAAGATTATATAGACTTCCTTGAATATTTTTCATTGAAGGAAGGATCTATAAGTGTGTTTGAGGAAGACGGTAAAATGGCTCTAGAAATTAAAGGCAGTTGGCTCTCAACCATCTTATTAGAAGTACCTCTTCTATCTATCATCAGCGAAGTATACATGAGAGATAAGATTTTTAAGCCTTTTGTTTTCTCAGAAGGAATAAAGCTTGCTGAAGAAAAAATAAAGATGATAAAAAAATCAAGAGTTCCTTTAAAAATTGCAGATTTTGGCACCCGACGCAGATTTAGCAGCGACTGGCATGAAAATATTGTAGCTTACTATGTAAGAGAACTGGGAAGAGACACTTTTTTTGGAACGTCCAACATACTTTTATCTAAAAAATTAGGTTTAACTTGTGTAGGCACTATGGCTCATGAGTATCTTTCAGCAGGAATGGGATTAAATAAAGTACAACTAGTTGATAGTCAAAAGTATATGTTAGAGACTTGGGCAAAGGAATATAGAGGAGACTTGGGGATTGCTTTAACTGATACTATTGGTATGAATGCCTTCTTGAAAGATTTTGATAAATACTTTGCTAAGCTTTATGATGGTTGTCGTCATGATTCTGCAGATCCCTATCAATGGGGTGAAACTCTGATAGCCCACTATAAGTCTTTAGGTATTGATCCAATGACAAAAACGGCAGTATTCTCAGATGGGCTTAATCCAGAAAAAGCTCTTGCTCTTGCGGAGCGTTTTCATGGAAGAATTAATACTTCTTATGGTATTGGTACAAACATAACTAACGATGTTGGGGTAAAACCCCTTTCCATAGTGATTAAACTAGTACAAGTAAATGGTAACCCTGTAGCTAAAATTTCTGACGAACCAGAAAAAGCTATCTGTGAAGATCCTCAATTTTTAAGCTACCTTAAACATGTTTTTAAAATCAATGGTTGAATTACATCAAGTTTTTTTAGATAGAGAGAAGAGCACTGGACTTAATTTTGGAATTAGGGGATATTCTAGGCATATATATTTTATTCAAAAATATCATATTTTTGATCCAAAAACGGGAAATATCTTGATTAATAAGATTACCCGCTTGGAAGAGAGGAATCAGAAAGAGATAAGCTTACTAAAATTAGGATCTTCTAGCCAGTCAATAGACTTTATAACTGATATACCCAATTGTACCTTAATTAGAAGATTAAAACCCATTCTCAACTCAGAAGATATTTTTTATATATCTAATTCTAGCTCCAAAGTAAAAACTAGAATTTTTACAAACTATCGAAGGTCAGCTTTTTATCGAGGGACCGCACTTACTTGTGAGCTTTACCTACCCTCTACACTTTTTAAAAAAATAGAAAAAATAAAAGACAAAATCACTCTCTTCCCAAAATATAAGAGTATTGAGAATCGGCATAAGCTCTATTACAGGGATTTTATCTTCACAACTACTTCTAATTATCAAAAGAAAGGTCTAAATAAAAATGCTGAATTTCTAGAGGATCTACATGGAATTACTGGAAAGAGTATGTGGGAAAATAATATTGTTACTGAAAAATTTAAAGATAAAATATTATTAAATATGAGAAATTTCATTGAAAAATATACACATTTTGAAGTGGAGAATTAGATATGATTAAAAATATTCAATTACTATTAGAAACAACTACAAACGAAATAAAAAACAATTTTGATGTAGCTGTCTTGGGACTCAGTGGTGGGGTAGATTCTTTAGTTTGTGCTACTTTAGCTACCTTAGCTTTAGGGTCTAAAAAAGTATATTGTGTACATATGCCTTTTGGAAATACAGATATTAGCATTGAGGGAAAATTTAATGATAATTCTGTCCGTATTGCAAATAAATTAAACGTAGAACAAATTTGGAAACCAATCGGGATATTAGCAAACACCATAAGTAATCATATATCAGCTAGTAGTATCCCTATTTTTTCATCAAAACCACTTAGTGATTTAAACATGGGGAATAGTCGATCTAGAGCTAGAATGTGTGTGCTCTATGGAATTGCCCACCACCTTGAAATGGTACTTAAAAAAAGAGTAAGAGTTATAGGAACTGGAAATTTATCCGAAGATTTTATAGGTTATGATACAAAATTTGGAGATTCTGCAGCAGATATATTTCTAATAGGAGAACTATTAAAATCAGAAGTATATCAACTTGCAGAACATTTCGTTGAAATGGGTTTAATAGATAAAAAAATGATTGATTATACCCCATCAGCAGGGTTATGGGATGGACAATCCGACGAGAAAGAATTAGGTTATTCCTATACAGCAATGGAATCTTCTATTTTAAAACTTAGAGATTCTAAAACAGGTCAACTCCATTCAGATTATGAAAACTTAAACAATCCTAAAAGCGAAAAACTTTCAGAAATAGATCTTTTTGTTTTAAAAAGACATCTCTCTAATAGGCATAAACACCTAGCTCCTCCTAATATTTCTCTCAGAGAATTTTGTGATGAGATATAACCAAGAAAAAAAATGGTTTGAGATTGATTTTGAAGTAGATCTAGATACTAATCTATGTGTAAGATTCATACCCAAAAAATGCCCTGGAGGTCCAGGGGTATGTAGAAGTATAGAATATTCTACACATAAGGATACTATATTAACTGAAAGCACTTGTGAATATTATATTCCAAGTCTACCTCAAGATTTCTTATTGGAAAAAAAGTTATATTGTAAAGGATCTCCTTCTGTGAGATTTGTTATGGAGGACTCATGAGCGATAATATTTTATTAAATCTTGGCTGCAGTGAGTATAAACTAGCTAAGTTTATAAATATTGACATAGAACCTAAATTTCAACCTGAATTATGTATAGACCTAAATAAATTAGAGGAACACTTCGAGGAAAATTCAGTTGATTTTATTTTTGCGGGGCATGTCTTTGAACACTTTAAAAAAGAAGATTCTGAAAAATTAGTAAAAACTTGTTTTAAAATTCTTAAACCACATCGAACTTTACTTGCGGTAGTTCCAGATTATACTAAATGTACAGAATTACCTATTGAACTCGCTGAAAGAATCATCATAGCTAATGGAGATCACCAGATACTCTTTAATAAGAAAAGATTAAGGGATATGCTACGATCAGCAGGATTTTCTTATGCTTATCATATAACAGATCTAACTGAGGTACCTTATTTACTGGTAGCTAATATCTATGATCCTAAACCTGATCCATGGCAAACTGCTATGATCGCTTTAAAAGTTTAACCCACTGCTTTTAATCTAAACAGATCTTTACAGATTTTTCTATTGTCTTATATAATCTATATAAGCTATAATTTTCAGAATATATATTTTCAGATAAGAGAGGAATCATGTCTAATGAATTTGTGCAAGTTACTAATTTTAATTCAGACGAAAGATTACTTATAAACCTAAGTGATATTTCTTTTATTCGTGAAAATAAAGAAAATAACTGCTCTGTAATTAAATTAAAAAATAAAGACACTTTATTTTTTCAAGTTAAAGAAAATTTTGATTCTTTTGAAGAATTTTTTGAAAATATTGATAATGACTAAATTAACTAACTCCGGAAACGATGTGGAAGTATACTGCGAAGAACCAAAGCAAGAAATCAAAACCACTAAATCCGCCTACCTAATAGGTATAAATAAGTTAACTGATAGAAATATGCTTGTTTCAGCTATTGGAGATGAAGTCTGGTATAGAGATCAAGTCTTTAATAAAATTAGACATCTACATCCTACCTTAGAAAAAATTACCTTGGATTGTGAAGAACTAACTGAATCTGAAGTATTTAGTAAATTGTTATCCAGAGATCTTTTTACTAAAAAAAGAATATTTTTACTAAAAAGTTTCACTAAATTAAAAAAACTTGAATTTTTTACTAAAAAAATTTTCAAAGATATTATCCTTTTTGATTCAGAAAAAGCGGGTAGATCAAAAATTTATAAAGAATTAATTAATCTAACTCTTTCCATAAACTGTAATAAACCTAAACCTTGGTTTGAAGCTGGTGATGCTCTAGGTAAAATTATAGGATATTTAAGACGACACGGCTATGAGGATATTACTCAAGATACAGCTTTATATCTCTATGAACAAGTGGGGTATGACTTATATAAGCTCATGGGTGAGTTAGACAAACTCATAATGTATAAGGGTGGTTTGGTTTTTCTTGATCCTAAAATCACTATTGAAGATATTGATAAAGTTTGTGTAAAAGGAATGCACTATAATATCTTTGATATAATTGATAAAATCCTTGCTGGTAAAAAGAAAGATGCTTTAAATATACTAGATAATGTATTTAATAACGAGAGTAGCCCTGGTATTCTATTAATAAACCTTTGGTATACACACTTTGAGAATATACTTTATTTAAAAAATACCAGTAAAAAGGATAGTGAATTATCAGGTTATATTAAAATGCCACCTATGGTAATTCAAAAAAAACTAATTCCTCAATCTAATAAGATACCTACTGGTAAAATCATAGAGAGCATGAATTTTTTAACTGATATCGACTTTAATCTAAGAAAAGGTAGTTTTGACTTAAGATATTATTTAGAGAAGTTTATATTAGATTTTTGACAGGAGATTTATATGCAAAATGGGAAAAATCAAAAACCATTTAACCCCTTTCTCGAAAAACTTAACGGAGGATCTACTTATACAAAACCACCCACATTAGATGAGCTAGAAGTTGTGGTGTGTGCTGAATGTGGTAATAGTATCTTTGATCGTTATTTTAAAATGTATAAATTAAGTGCTCTTAAAACAGCAAGTGGTAAAGTACAGCATTTTAATGTTCCTGTATATGTTTGTGCTTCTTGTTCAGCAATATTAGATATGAGTAATAATGATAATGCTGTATCTGAAGAATCAATTCCTAAAAAAGAAACAGAAAAATAGTAGAGAAATTTATGGAAGAATTTGAATTGCGATTTGTGAAAGAATTGCCTAAAGATCAAGATAATTATTCTCTTATTTTTGGAGATAAAAAATATAATGGTTGGTTTAGGTACATACTACCCTCAGAAGAATTTACCGATATTATAGTTCGTTTTCGTTTACCTAAAATGTTACACCTATATAATGATGTAGCTCGTCAATTCCTACCTGAAGAAAGATTAGTGGGAATACACCGAATGCTTTTAGGAAAGGATTTACAAGAAGAAGCTGCTAATCTTCTAAATTATAATTCTATAAATGAATATGTGGATACTTTAGACGATGGTAAAGTAAAAGAACTTTTGGATAGAATGAAACATATGATTACTTTTAATTGTAATTTGATACCTTATATGCATATCCAAATAAAAAATAAGGAAGATCAGTCAGAAAAGGATTATGAAAAAACTATAAAAAAGTATATTGAATCTCATCCAAATTATATAAATATTTTGTATAATGTTTTGAACAGATACATAACAATACAAGAAGCTACGGAAGAATCAAATGGAATGATTTACAGCGAATATTTCGAATTAAATAATAATGGGGTAGATTAGAGCATGGAAGCAAATAATTTTTTTAAACAACAACTAGCACAAGAAGTATGGACACAAACTTATAAATGGGAAACGGATAACACTATTCTAGATACCTTTCAGAGAGAAGCAAATGCTTTTGCTTCTAATGAAAAAAATCCAGAATTATGGAAACCTCAATTTTTCGAGGTATTATCTAATTTAAGATATGTTCCAGGTGGTCGTATTATAAGTAATGCTGGGACAGGTCTTAAGGGTACCAGTTGGATTAATTGTTTTGTTAGTGGTTTTGAAGGAAAAGATAGGGATAGTATCAAAGGTATCTATGCAGAGCTAACTCGTCAAGCTCGTATTCTTAAAAGTGAAGGAGGATATGGTTTCTGTATAAATGTACTTAGACCTTCTGGAGCTTATATCAAGGGTATTGGTTCAGAAAGTCCGGGGTCAGTAGCAATGCTAGATCTTTGGGATACCTCTTCAGCAGTTATCACTTCAGGAACTTCTGCAAAGAAAAATAAAGGTAAGGGGAAAAATAAAATAAGAAAGGGTGCTCAAATGGTCACCCAGAGTTGCTGGCACCCCGACATCGAAAAATTTATAAAAGCAAAACAAACTCCGGGTAAATTAACTAAGTTCAATATGTCCGTTCTTATTCATGATGCTTTTATGTTAGCTGTAGAAAATCATGCCCCTTGGAATCTTGAATTTCCAATTACAGATTTCGAAAAATATAGTGAAGAATGGGATGGTAATCTCTATGCTTGGAAAGCAAAGGGATACCCCACTCGAATTTATAAAACTTATGAAGATGCTAATGAACTTTGGGATACCATAATTAAAACAACCTATACTCGAAATGAACCCGGCGTTATCTTTATAGATAGAGCTAACTATCTCAATAACCTTTATTATACAGAAACTTTTGACGCAACTAATCCCTGCCTTACAGGAGAAACTTTAGTTTATGTTGCTGATGGAAGGGGTTATGTTTCTATAAAGCAACTTGCTTCTGAAAACAAGGATATTCCTGTATTTTGTTATGACAAAAAGGATAATGTGGTTGTTAGGTATATGCGTAATCCACGCATAACAGGGTATTCTAAACCTATTTTTAAAGTTACTCTAGATGATGGTTCTTTTTTAAGAAGTACCTCTAATCATAAATATAAACTTACTTCAGGAGAATATAAAGAAGTTAAAGATTTAAAAAAAGGAGATAGTGTTAAGTTACTAACTCGTTATGAAGCTTCAATTAAAGATATTTTTCCAAAAGCTAATTCAAATTCAGCAAATTATCTTTGGTTAAATTCTTCTGGTAGAAAAAGATCTAAATCAGAACATCGTCTTATTGCGGAATTTTATAATAATAGCAAAATACCAACAAATTGTGTAGTTCATCATAAAGATTATAATTCTTTAAATAATTCTCCTGATAATTTAATAGTTATGACTAAAAAAGAACATGATCTTCTGCATAGACAAGATATGTTGGGAGATAAAAACCCAATGAGGAGAGCTGTTCAGGAATGGTCTAAAGAGAAATGGGCTAGTTATAGCAAAAACATGTCTAAAGCAGTATCTGGGGAATTAAATGGAAGGTACTCCGGGTACACTAATGAAGATCTTAAAAAAATAGCTTTAGAACTTACTAAGAAATTAAATAAAAAATTTACAAAGAAAGAATGGCGAAATTATGCATTAGAAAATGGATATCCTTCTCAATTTAGTAAATGGCGAGAAGATCATTTTGGTGGAGTGAAAGGTTTAGCTAACTGGGCAGCATTAAAACTAGGATTTTCACCAGAATTAATTAACTTAGATTTTAAAACTTATAAGAAATATAAGAAATTTTCCGCAGAAGGATATAACTGTGAAATTATAAATAAAAAAGTTTATTTTATTAAAAACTGTGAATGCTGTGGAATTGAGTTTAAAACACAAGCACGAGAAAGTGCTACCTGTTCTCCGAGTTGTACAAATAAAAACAATTATAAAAATCACAGAGAAACTTTTTTAAAAAGCAAACAAAAATTTTCTATTAAAAATAAAAAAGAAGTTAGAAAAAAACAAGTAAAGGTTTACTTAGATATGCTATCTGCTAGCGATAACAAAAATATTATGAAAAAAGAGTGGATAGCTGAGTGTAAAAAACGAAAACTTCCTTCAACTATTAATTCTAAAAATGCTTTCAAAACATTCGCTGAACTAAAAGAATTTGCTGCAAATTATAATCATAGAGTAGTGTCCGTTGAAGTAGACGGATATGAAGATGTATACAATGGAACAGTTGATGAGTTTCATAATTTTTTTGTAAAAGGTTGTGATTCTAAAAATGAACTAGGTAAAAACAAAACTAGCAACTTTAATAATTTACAATGCGGTGAGCAACTTTTAGTACCCAATGGGTCTTGTAATCTAGGGGCATATAATTTAACCCAGTGTGTTTTAGCAGATAGGTCTGGATATGATTTTCAAAAAATAGAAAAAGATATTCCGATCATACTTAGGATGCAAGATTCCGTTTGTGATTTATCTACTTTTCCCCTCGAAGAACAGTATGAAGAAGCTCAAAAGAAAAGAAAAGTTGGAATAGGTTATATGGGATACGGTTCATCTTTATACTTATTAAAATTAGCATATGGATCTAAAGAAGCGTTAAAAGTTACCGAAGAACTTTGTTCTTTTGTAACTAATAAACTTTACCAAGCATCGGCACTTCTCGCTAAAGAGAAAGGAATTTTTCCTGCATTTGATAAAGAAAAATTCTTAAAATCAAATTTTNTTAAACAAGCTTTATGGGATGAAACCATAGAGATGATTAAAAAATACGGACTAAGAAATAGTCACTTAACTACGTGCGCTCCGACAGGAAATACCGGAATTTTTGCTAATCTAGTATCGGGTGGTTTGGAACCTGTGGTATCTCATAACTATGTCAGAACTATAATTGTTCCCCAGACACCAGAAGGTTTACAAATCCCTCTAAATATTAATTGGGATACAGAATCTTGTTCTGAAAAAGGAAACTGGAACTGGGTTAAAGAAGGGGATGAATTTTTACTTAAAACTATTTTTGAAGATACTACTTATAAAATAGATAGAAATAGAGGTTTAACTAAAGAAGAAGAAGTTTGGGATTATGCGGTTCTTGAACTAGGGGATACTTTTAAAAAAGAAAAAGAAAAAGCTTTAAAAGAAAATAAAGAATTTTATGGAAAAACTATCTTCGACTTAGAAGTTGAAGATCATTTATCAACCATGGCAGTATTTGCTAAATATATTGATTCCTCAATTAGTAAAACTCTTAATGTTCCTGAAGATTACCCCTATGAAGACTTTAAAAATATCTATACCAGAGCTTACCAGAGCGGCACAATTAAGGGGGTAACCACATATCGATGGGGAACTATGGCTAATGTGGTAAATACCAAAAAAGACAAAACAAAGGAATTAGATGGTAAGGGAAGACCTAAAAATGTGGTGATTAATCATGCTCCTAAAAGACCAGCTATCTTACCTTGTGACATACATATTACTCAAATTAAAGGTAAGAAGTACCAAGTTGTTGTAGGAACATTAGAGGGTTATCCTTTTGAAATTTTTGCAGGAGAAGCAACAAGTAAATTGCCTGATAAAGGTCAAATACGAAAAGCGGGTTCTAAGAAATATATCTTAGAATGTGAAGGATATGAACCCCTAAATTTATTAGATACATTTGGAGAACAGGGTTCATACATCTACTCCAAATTGATTCAACATGGTTGCCCACTTTGGAGTATTCTTGACATGTGTGACAAGATGTTGGAAAATGTGCTTGGTTTTAACAAAGCAATGGGAAGAATAATTAAGAAGTATATCAAGGATGATGATATTAAATTTTTAAAATGCAGTGAATGTGGTTCTACCAAAATGATTTTTCAAGAGGGTTGTATTTTGTGTCGGTCTTGTGGGTATTCCAAGTGTAATTAAAAATGAAGGTTTGCAATAAATTAGAAGACAGAGATTGGCTTTATCATAACTATATTGTCTTGAAACGAAGTCTAAAAGATATAAGTTTGGAATGTTCCGTTAGTAGGTGGGTTCTCGCAAGAGTTTTAAAGAAATTTAATATAACGAAAGGTAGTGTTAAACAGTACAATCTCAGCGAGTATGTTAAAGAAAAGCTATCGGACACAGAATGGTTAATAGAGCAATATACTATTTTGGATAAGACCGTGTCGGAGATAAGTGAGGAACTTGGGATAGATCCTTCCTATTTAGGAAGAATAATCAAAAAAAAAAGCATAATCAAGTACACTCCTCAAAAAGATAAAGCTATCATAGCTAAGTTAAATAATTATGATTGGTTATATCAAAAATACATAGTTGAAGATAAATCTAGTAGAGATATCCAAAAGGAACTTAACGGTATTTCGAAGTCTTATATTTTAAAAGCATTAAAAAAAAATGGTATTGTAAAAGAAAATTGTAGTCCTTTTACAAAGAAAAGTGTTCTTGAAAAAATCAAAAAAACTAATCTAAAAAAATATGGGGTAGAAAACCCTTTTGAATCTAAAAACATTCAAAAAAAGATAAAAAAAACAAATTTAGAAAGATACGGTTTTGAAAGTGCTTCCCGATCTAAGGAAATCTTAGAAAAAATAGAGAAAACCAATCTTGATAGATATGGTGTTAAAACTACGCTATTACATGAAGGGACTGCTTCTAAGATTAAACAAACTAATTTTCAGAAGTATGGGGTAGATAAACCATTTCAATCTTCAGATATTCAAAATAAAGTAAAAAAAACAAATTTAGAAAAGTATAATGTAGAGTATCCTTTTGAATCTAGTAATATTCAAAATAAAGTAAAAAACACCTGTAAAGAAAGATATGGTGCAGAGTATTATATATCATCCGTTTCAGGAAAAATAAAAAGTAAAAAAACTTCTTTAGAAAAATATGGAGTAGAATTTCCATCTCAATCATCGGAAGTCCAAGAAAAAATAAAAGATAAGATGCAGTTTAAGTACGGTGTGGATTTTTATTTGCAATCCGAAGATAAAAAAATAAAAAGTAAAAAAACTTCTTTAGAAAAATATGGAGTAGAGTTTCCATCTCAATCGTCTGAAGTTAAAGAAAAGAGTCATCTGACAAAGTTAGCTAACGGATCCTATGGAAAATCCAATCCAGAGGATAACTTATATAACTTAATCTACAATGAAATTGACCCCTTGGTACAAAGACAATTTCGAGTAGATCCTAGATATCCTTTTGCTTGCGATTTTTATCTAGAAGAAACGGATTGTTTTATAGAACTACAAGGTTATTGGCACCACGGGGATATCCCTTATAATGGATTAAATACTCCAGAGAATTGGGCTAAACAAGCTAAAGATTCGGAACATTATCAAATTGCATTAAAGGTATACACAGAATCAGACCCCTTAAAAAGATTGTATGCTTCTTTATATTGTCTAAACTATTTAGAAATATGGAATTCTGATATTAGAAAAGGTTGGGATTGGATAACTTTTTTATTAACTAAACAAGGACTTCCTCTAGCTTATCCTGAAACAATTCTTCAGAGAGAATTCAAAAACATCTCTAAACAAAAAGGAGATTTCTCTAGAAATCCAAATCAAAATAAGATTATTGAACATTTTCAACCCCATTTTTACCGAAGAGAAAGAGAACTTTGGAATAATCCTAAGATTAGAGAAAAACTAGTAGCAAATAGAGAAAAATATAAATTTAAACCTAAAGAAGAACTTACCAATAAAGAATTACTTCAAGGATTCAAAATCTCTGGAATACATATAGGATATTCTTTTTTTAGTCCTTTTTGGATTAAAGCTTTTATTGATAAATACAACATTGATTCAATATATGATCCTTGCATGGGCTGGGGGCATCGCCTTTTGGGAGCTAAGAATATCACTTATATAGGTAACGACGTGAGTATTGAAACTTATCAGGGAAATAAGTCTATTTCAAAATATTTTAATATGAAAGATAAATACTTCTATAATAATCCTGCAGAAGACTTTATCCCTGATCACAAATATGATGCAGTATTTACTTGTCCGCCCTATTATGATACCGAGATATATGACAGTGACCAAACTTCTTCAGTAAAATTTAAGGAGTACTCTTCTTGGTTAAACGTGTGGTGGAGAAAAGTCGTCCAAAATTCTTTAGCGGGTAATCCCAAATATTTTTCTTTTGTGATAAATAATAAATATAAAGAAGACATGAAACAGGTGTGTCTTGAAGAAGGGTTAACTTCACTAGAAGAAGTACCTATCAGCAGTAATGCTAAAAATCATTTTCAAAGAGTATCTCCCAATTCTTACAAAGGGGAAACCCTAGTGATATTAGAGTGTTACTGAAGAAGTATATTAGCTTATTATAAGTTAATATTTTTACTATAAAGAATTATAAAGTTTTTAAGGAGACAAATAAATGAGTATTAATACCCCAACTGTTCTGTTAGATTTTTATAGTGATCTATGTAATCCTTGTAAAAGATTGATGAGTGATCTTGACGAATTAGCCCCAGAACTTAATGGTATAGAGATTAAGAAGTTGAATATAATGGAAAATTATGATCTAACTGAAAAATATAATGTCAGATCTGTGCCCACTCTTATCATTCTGAAAGATGGAACAAGTCATGCTTATGTAGGCTATAGAGGAAAAGACGATTTAAAGAAATTTTTAAGTGAATCCTTGTAGCTATACTTTAATTTTTTGATTATCCACTATATTATAATTAATGGATACAAAAGAAGATTTACAAGAAAAAATTAGATATTTAAAAAAAGAGATAGAAGCATGTAAAGATGATGCTCAGGCAATTCTTTTACAAAAAAAGCTAATTGATTTATTTAGGAGTATCTTTAAGAACAAAGAATATCTAATTCAATTACTCAGTGAACAAAAAGAGTAATCCACTAATTTTTTTCAATAATCATGAATACTCAAAATATAATCAAAAAAGTAATAAAGAAACTATCTCAAAAAGATTTGATGCT
>JGI10211J34971_10001648_pt1 | contig 18346 bp, 15 predicted proteins | sample Etolagsediment_FD_34971 | JGI IMG/M metagenome (IMG submission 34971)
TTCTACTTTAAAACAAGCTTACAAAAGCGGCGCTTACCAACCTTAATGACCATGCCGTTTTCTGGCACCAATTCGAAATCCATATCAGAAATTCTTTCTCCGTTTAAAGAAACCGCACCCTGTTTTATCATTCTCCTACCCTCGCCGTTGGATTGCACAAGACCCGCATCGTTGAGAAGTTGAACAAGCCATATCTTATCGGATTTCAATTGATATTCCGGCATTTCATCAGGATTTTCTTTTTGACCGAAGACCGTATTGAAATGATTCTCAGCTTTCTCAGCAGCAGCTTTATCATGATATAGCTCTACGACTAGCCGAGCGAGTTTTTGCTTTATAAGTTTAGGATTTACGCCTTTTTTAAGTTCATTTTTTACTGCTGCAATTTCATCAGGTAATGCAAATGCGGCATAGAGGAAATAATTCTCGATAAGTTCATCCGGGATAGACATGATCTTCCCGTATTTGTCTTCGGGCGAATCGAATATCGCAATGTAGTTGCCCAGACTTTTGCTCATTTTTTCCACACCGTCCGTACCAATAAGGATAGGCATCAGCACTGCAACCTGTTCCGGCATATTGAAATAGCGCTGCATATCACGCCCAGCAAGAATATTGAATTTCTGTTCAGTCGCTCCAAGTTCGACATCGGCTTTGATCGCAACGGAATCATACGCCTGAAGTATCGGGTACATAAGCTCATGCAGACCAAACGGGAGACTTTCTTCATAGCGTCTGCGGAATGTATCGTGTGCCATGATCTGCGCCATTGTGAATTTCCCAAGCAAAGATATAAACTCGGAAAGCTGCATCGGACCGAACCATTCGCTCTGGTAACGCACCTCAGTCCTATCCTTATCCAGCACATAGTACATCTGTTCCATATATTTCTCGGCATTGCGTTTCACATCGTCTGCGGAAAGGTGGGGGCGGGATTCGTTTTTCCCGGTAGGGTCTCCGATCTGTGCAGTATAATCACCAATTACAATAACGCCGATATGTCCTAAGTCCTGAAATCTGCGCATAATACGAACCGGAACCATGTGTCCGATATGTACATCAGCAGCAGTGGGATCGATGCCGTATTTTATCCTGAGAGGAATATTATTTTTTTGTGAATATTTGAGTTTTTCAATGAGTTCCTCTTCGGGAATGATCTCTTCAACTCCCTGTTTGATGATCTCCATTTGCTTTTGTATATCCAAAATTTCTCCCGATCATATAATCTTATTCATAGGTTTATTCTTGACAACAGATAAGCTCGATTTAAGAGCTGAAACATAAATGATTGGTGCTGAAGAGGGGACTCGAACCCCTACATCCATAATGGACACTAGGTCCTGAACCTAGCGCGTCTACCACTTCCGCCACTTCAGCACGAGTGAGAAAATTCCGATACACACCTCGGAGCGTCAAGAAAATTGCATTACGAGATAATGCATTAATGATTGATAAAGGAAATATTAATATGAGCCAGAAAGATATCGAGAGACTTTTGGTTGAATCAGGTGCATTTTTGGAAGGTCATTTCAAACTCACCTCGGGCAAGCATAGTAAATATTATGTTGAAAAAATCAAACTCATACAGAAGCCGGAAGATGTGGTAAAGATCGGCAAAGCCTTCGCAGCAAAATGTGCACAACTCGATTTTGATGTAGTGGTAAGTCCCGCTCTTGGTGCGATAGTCCTCGGGTATGAAGTCGCCAAACAAATGGGAAAAAGATTTGTCTTCACGCAGAGAAAAGAAGGCAAAATGACGATCCGCAGCGGCTTCGATTTACAGCCCCATGAAAGGGTGCTTATCATCGAAGATATTACAACAACCGGCGGAAGCGTATTTGAAGTTATTGATTGTTTAAAAGAACGGAATGTTGATATTGTTGGTGTAAGTCTTGTCGTTGATAGAAGTGGTGGCACGATTGATTTTGGCGTGCCCGGTTTCCCATTATTAACGTTGAAAATCGAAGCATACGAGCCTGAAAAATGCCCTTTATGTGCCAAGAACATTCCCATCACAAAACCCGGTTCGAGCGGTAAATAAAAGAATATTCAAGGAGATTATATTTTATGAAAATTGTTGAATGTGTTCCGAATTTTAGTGAAGGTCGAGACGAAGCAATCATCAAACAGATCACTGACCAGATAGAGGAAGTCGATGGCGTAGTGCTCCTCGATGTTGATCCCGGCAAGGATACGAATAGAACAGTCGTAACCTTTGTGGGTACGCCAGAAGGTGTGGAAGAAGCGGCGTTCAAAGCGATAAAGAAAGCATCTGAAATAATAGACATGAGACAGCATTCCGGCGCTCATCCGCGTATGGGTGCTACCGATGTATGCCCATTTGTGCCCGTCGCAGGTGTGACTACCGAAGACTGTGTTGAGATTTCCAAAAAACTGGGCAACCGTGTTGGCGATGAACTGGAAATACCCGTGTTCCTTTATGAACATTCTGCAACAGCTCCAGACAGAGAAAACCTCGCAGTTATTCGCAAGGGCGAATTTGAAGGGCTTGCAAAAAAGCTGGAAGACCCTCATTGGAAACCTGATTTTGGTCCGGCAAAATGTCATGAAACAGCTGGCGGACTCGTGACCGGTGCGCGCGAATTCCTGATCGCGTACAATATAGATTTGAATACAAGAGATACCCAAAAAGCAAAAGAGATTGCACTCATGATCCGAGAAAAAGGTCGCAGAATGCGTGACGAGAACTACCAACCAGTAACGGATGATGCTGGAAATCTCGTTATAGTTCCCGGAATTTTTGATCATGTGAAAGCAATTGGCTGGTATATTCCCGAATATAGACAGGCGCAGATCTCGATCAATCTTACCAATTATCACATCGCACCACCGCATCTTGTATTTGATAAAGTAAGAGAGATCGCCCTTGAACGAGGATTAGTCGTCACAGGTAGCGAACTCGTCGGGCTGATACCGCTCGAAGCAATGTTGAATGCTGGTCGCTATTTCCTCGAAAAGCAGGGCTCATCCTATGCAGTGTCTGATAAGGAATTGGTTCATACTGCGATTGTGTCCTTAGGGCTTAATGACATCTCGAAATTCGATCCCCAAGAGAAGATCATCGAGTATAAGATTGCTAAACATGATCTGCTGGTCAATCTCACAGTAAAAGATTTTGTTGATGAACTTGCCTCGGATTCACCAGCTCCGGGGGGTGGAAGCGTTGCTGCATTGAGTGGAAGTCTGGCAGCAGGATTGACCGCTATGGTTGGAAATCTGACCACCGGCAAATACAAATTCAAGAATTCAGAAGAGAGAATTGCTTACAAGGAAAACGAAGCGCGCATGCTCACTATGGCATGGGAAGCACAGCAGATGAAGAAGCAGCTCATGGATGCGATCGATAAAGATACCGAAGCATTTAACAGCTACATGGCGGCAATGAAGCTCCCCAAGAAATCTGATGAAGAAAAGAAAACGCGCTCGGTTGCCATCCAGGTTGCGATAAAAAATGCCACTCAGGTTCCGCTCCATACTATGAAACTGTGCTGGGAAGTTATTGTGCTGGCGGATACTGCTGCGAAATACGGCAATCAAAACGCACTTTCCGATGCGGGAGTTTCTGCTATAACAGCCCTCACGGCAGCAAAGAGCGCTTATTTTAATGTGCTGATCAACCTGCCGGGTGTCAAAGATGAAGATTTCAAAAAGAAGATCAGAAAAGAAGCAGATCAAATACTGAATCAATCTATTGAACTCGCCACAAAAATAGAAAAAAACGTTTTAGAAAAACTATAAACTCTCACATGAAAATTTGGATGCACATGAATGACTGTTTGTGTGCATCTTTTTTGTGTAAAGTGTGTCATACGAACTTATTGAATAGAAAGAGGTTTAATGAATAAAAATATTGCAGTGTTAGGAGCAGGACTTGTTGGTCATGCTATTGTGGAAGACCTGGCAAGAGATCATGAATGTAAGATATTTGTTTTTGATAATGATCCTTCTAAACTTATAAAATTTGAGAACACTAAAAATGTAACAACTCAGCATGTTGATCTTTTAAAAGAAAAGGACTTCGCTGAATTATTAAAAGGAATCGATCTCGCAATTTCTGCAGTACCCGGATTTATGGGATTTGAAACGCTACTTAAGATCATAAAAACTGGAACAAATGTTGTTGATATTGCATTCTTCCCGGAAGATCCATTCCCGCTTGATGAGTTTGCACGTGAGCAGAATGTGACAGCAGTGATAGACTGCGGAGTTGCTCCCGGTTTGTGCAATATCATCCTGGGTTATCAAAATGCACGCATGGATGATATTTCGCGCTATGAGTGCTATGTGGGCGGTTTGCCAAAAGTGCGTAAAATGCCATTTCAATACAAGGCAGGATTCTCCCCTATCGATGTACTTGAAGAATATATCAGACCTGCCCGTTTTATCGAGTTCGGCGAAATCGTAACTAAACCTGCACTTTCTGATATTGAGCATTTAGATGTGCCCGGAGTGGGAACCTTGGAAGCTTTCAACACAGACGGACTGCGCAGTCTGCTGAAGACAGTTCAAGTTCCCTTCATGAAGGAAAAAACCTTGCGCTATCCGGGACATGCAGGCATCATGCAGATGCTGCGGGATAATGATTTTCTCAGTTATAACGAAATAGACGTCAATGGCAAGAAGATAAAGCCGATCGAGCTCACATCCAGACTGCTTTTCAAGAACTGGCAGTTCGATGAAGGCGAAGAAGATTTAACATTTATGAGAGTAATCATAGATGGGAAAAAGAACAAATCGCATTATACATTTACCTATGATCTGCTTGATTCTTATGATAAAGAAACCAATACTACTTCCATGGCACGAACCACCGGTTACACCTGCACTGCGGTTGCAAGACTTGTCCTGTCAGGGAAGTTTAGTCAAAAGGGTATCTGCCCTCCGGAATATGTCGGGCAAAGTGAAAAATGCTATCAATCAGTGTTGATGCAACTATCGAAAAGGAATATCGTACTCGACGAAAAACTCACGAAAGACGATTCATAAATGAAAAAAATATTTCTCCCCTTCCTTTGCTTCGTTCTGCTTTTCGGATGTACTCAAAATCAAAAAAATGAAGTAGGAAAAGAAGAGGTCATCACCGAGAAGCAAGTTGTTGAACACCCTTTGTCTATCGAATATCTCAGATCAAGACAATTCCCGGGAAGCAGGATTGAGATCGTCGATACGGTGCTGGTCAATGACTCCTATTCAAAATATATCGTATCATACAAATCGGGCAGTCTAAACATTCATGCAGCACTCGCAGTCCCCCAAAGCGAAGATCCAGAAAGCACTTTTCCCATAATAATTCTGAACCATGGATACATCCCGCCGGACAAATACGATAATACCAGAAAATATGTACGTTATATTGATTTCATGGTTAGAAATGGATTTATCGTATGTATGACGGATTACCGGGGACACGGAGAATCTCAAGGAATACCTGCACCACCGTATTTTCGAAACGATTATTTTACGGATGTAATGAATGCTCTGAGTTCGATGGCAAAACTCGAGAAAGCAGATACAACCAACATCTTTATGTGGGGACATTCGATGGGAGGAACCCTTACACAGCAGGCAATGGTCATAGATAATCGGATCAAGGCAGGAGTTATCTGGGGTGGTGTGGTCGGAACGTATGAAGATATGTTTTATACATATCAAGACAAAACACCGTGGGTGAGAAAAGGTGGATATATCGTTCAAAAAATGAATGAAATGGAAAATCGTTATGGTGAGTTTTCATTGGATAATGAATTTTGGAAGATGATTTCACCTATCGCGCACCTGCATGAGATAAGCGGACCTGTTCAGCTGCACCATGCGAGATATGATCCGTCAGTGCCTGTCGAGCTTTCTATTGCTTTTGCTCGGCACCTGGAAAATGCCGAACAATCAGTCGAACTCTTTATATATAATTCATCGGATCATAATATCGGAAATCCGCATTTCGAAGAAGCAATGCAGCGCACTGTGGATTTTTATAAAAGGTATGTTGAATAAAACAAATCTCAGGAGAGATAAAATGAAAGATAAGATAAACTTAGGAATACGATTTTTTCTGATCATACTCATCGTCGTTGTTGGATCAATTATTTCTGTGCGATTGTGGTCGGGAAAGTCTGAGAAGATAGATAAACCGGCTGAAATCGTTATCAATGAGAATATGACTATTTCTGAAATAGGGAAAGCCAACAATCTTGAAAATATTGTGCTGAAAAATGCTTTCGGACTTAAGGCAAAAGAAGAGATGCAAAAGAAACTCTCGGACTTTGATCTCTCTATCGAGCAGGCGGCATCAAAAATACAAAAGTCAATGGCATTACAATCCGAGGATGCTTCAAAGAACTGGGTGAAGATCGTCATCAAATTCGGGCTCTGGTTTGCGTTCCTCATATTCATGTTTATTATGATGAAAAAGAAAAAAGTAAATACTGCAAACAGGAGTTGGTTCTATTTTATCGCAGTAATGATATTCGGCGTCATACTCAGCGCAGACCCTTCGCCAATGGGAACCATTAAAGATAACTTTGCTCTTTTCGGCGCTTACCACGTTCTCTTTCCACCGCGATTGGTTGCACTTGCACTCATGCTGCTGATGGTCATTCTTGCGAATAAATTCATCTGCTCATGGGGTTGTCAGCTTGGCACATTGCAGGATTTGATCTTCAGAATTAATAAAAGTAAAGATGGGAAACCGGTAGTCGCGAAGATCAAAATTCCGTTTGTGATAACCAACACGATTAGGATCATTTTCTTCCTTGTTTTTGCGGTTATTGCATTAGTGTGGGCATTTGATATTATTGAGCCTGTCGATCTTTTTAGGATATTCAAACCCTCTGTGCTCGGTATTATCGGCATTATTTTTGCAGCGATCGTGTTCAGTTTGTCTTTGGTCGTGTATCGTCCGTGGTGCCATTTCTTTTGTCCTTTTGGTTTGATCGGATGGATTGCCGAGAAGATAAGTATTACAAAAATAAAAGTTGATTATGAAAAGTGTATTGCGTGCGGAAGCTGTATTAAAAGCTGTCCCTCGACTGTGATGGAAGCAATCATTAAAAGGAAAAAAACGATTCCCGATTGTTTTTCATGTGCATCCTGTATTGAGAGCTGTCCTGTGAATGCGATCAGTTTCAGTAGCGGGAAACGGGACAAGCCAACAAAGGAGATTATGGAGAAGTTGAAGTGAGGAAGTGAAATAGAGCGCGTAAGAGAAAAAGCGTATGTTGAGTACGAAAGATCAATCTTCTCCGGTAAAACGGAATAAACTTTGATAAATCCGTATCTTGCGTTATTGAATAAGGTGCTATATATAAATCTTTACGAAAAATTAACTTACTTTCATTAATTGAGATAAGGTGAAAAATGAAAACAAAAAGAGTAAGTACAGGATAGTAAATGAGAAGAAAGATTTTTCTTTATGGGATAGCAGTAGTATTGCTTGCATTACTTTTAAAAGTACATGCAGATGATAAATACATAACCTACAACGAGACTTTCACACACTTAAGACCAGATGGCGGTAATCCAGAATATGTTTTTGCTGAATTTATAGAGAACAGGAGTCTTCATAGTGTTTCTCAAAAATTCAGCACAGGCACTATTGAGTTCTTTGAACCGATTATATATTTCTCAAATAATGAATATCAAATCGATGTCGAAGAAATCTATAACAATGTAGAATATAAAATAAAATTATTCAGAAATAGAGTAAATAGGAAGAAATCTAAACCAAAACCTTACGTTCCAAATCCCAATCCTGAAACCATCATCATCGACATAAACGGTACATGAGACTACACGACTATACAGGAAGGCATAAACAATGCCATAGACGGAGATGTTGTTCTCGTGTATCCGGGCACCTATTTCGAGAATATTGACTATATAGGAAAAAACATAACTATTGCCAGTAAATATTACACTACAGGGGATGAAGTATTCATTAATAACACAATAATTGATGGAAATAACAATGGGAGTTGTGTTGTCGTAAAAGATGGGGGAGATGAAGCAAGTATATGTGGTTTTACAAAACAACATGGAAGTGGGTATGATACAGGTAATTATACATATGGGGGTGGGATATTTATTTGTGAGGATATTATTAACATATTTAATGTTAAATATTGTATTATTAAGAATAATTATGCTGGAAGTGGGGGAGGAATATTTGTGAATGATTGTCTTGAATTAAATATTACCGGTACAAGAGTTATAAACAATTTTGCACGTGTAGCAGGAGGTGGTATTGCAAAGGGAAACGATGATGTTATTGTTAATTTTTCCTCGCAAGATCGATGTGACATATATATGAATTATTCTCCGTTGGGGAGCGATATCTATAATCACGGTGGTACAACGGTAGTATATGTCGATACGTTTACGGTACAAGAGCCGGATAAGTTTTATACCTATGCGCATGAGGGTAGTATCACCTTTGATGTGCTAAACCATAAAATAGAACAAATTAATGAAGATGTTTATGTCACTACTGATGGTAAAAATTCCAATAGCGGCTTAAGCTGGATTGAATCTTATCAGAACATCTATCATGCACTGATCATGGTGAAATCAGACAGTACACATCCGAATACGATTTATGTTAATGAAGGAACGTATTCCCCCTCGTTAACCGGTGAGTTTTTTGCATTGACCGGGAAAGAGTATATTTCTATAACTGGCGCAGGAAAAGAGGTTACAATTCTTGATGCGGAGCAGACATGTAATTTATTCATGATACACAATATTAGCAACTTTACACTTGAAGATATGTCACTTCAACACGGATATGAAACAACAATTGGTGGTGTCAGTATTCGCCATTACTCAAATCCAATTTTAAGAAATATAAATTTATTTGATAATAATATTTCATCTGATTTAATAACAACCCACTTACATTGCACACAATACTGCAATCCCATTTACGAAAATGTAGTAATGAATACATCTTATCAACAAGTAAATGCAAAGGCAACACATTGTGCCGGCAACAGTAATCCGGTATTTATCAATTGTATCATAGAAAATAACAGAACCAATCCAGCAACTGGTCATTCTGGTGCTGGCTCTCTTGATAACACCCCCTTATTTATAGGATGTCTGATTACAAATAACTATGGTGATATAAATAGTGGTTTTAATATTAATTGGACTTTTGATCAATTATTTTTCATAAACTGCACCATCGTTGATAACATGGACTGTTCAGAAGGCACGATACGCTTAGTTGATGATAGCCATGTAAGCCTTATTAATACAATACTCCGCAACGATCCCGAAACAGAGATATGGTTCCATCCTCAACATGATCCTAATTCTGTGTCATTAGAATACTGTAATATCGATGGTGGAATAGACGCAATAAACACCAATAACAACGGAACAGTGTATTGGGGAGACGGCAACATAGATGAAGATCCGTTGTTTGTAGGTGGCCATCCATTTAGTTATAAATTAATACCTCAATCTCCCTGTGTCGATGCTGGCACACCGGACACAACAGGGCTGCATCTTCCTGCAACGGACTTAGCAGGTAATCCGAGAATATTTAATGGGAGAATAGATATCGGAGCATATGAGTGCCAGGACACGATCAGCGTGGATGAACCGGATACGAGTTTTATTCATAATTTGTATCTTTTTCAAAATACACCGAATCCTTTTACGAATGAGACAGAAATATTGTTCATCACTGCGGATTACACCAGGGTAGAAGATTACACACTTTCTATATATAATACCAAAGGACAGCTTGTTCGCCGGTTCGATGGAAAACAAATGATTTCTGGGTAAAAACAAAAATCGTGTGGGATGGCACAGACGAATATGGAAGACAGGTTGCACCAGGCGCTTATTTATATAAGTTAGAGTACAACGGAAATGCAGTGGTGAGGAAGATGGTTCGGCTTCGTTAAAACTACGGCGTAACGGGTGAAGCTCCACTGACGCTACGCAATGAAAAAATTAAAATGGAAAATCAGCCAGTTGGCTGACAAGTTTTAAAATGGAAAATATGGAGTCGGAGACTCCGTCGTCGTATATCGTAGAGGGTGGCGAGTTGAGTATTGCGTGTTCACTTCTCGGAGTTCTTTGCGTTATTTATTTCCTTTGCGTACTTTGCGTGAAATTATTTTTGGAAGTAACACACCCCGATTCCTTCGGAATCACCCCTCTCGAGAGGGGAATTATTCTTTGTTTTTATGAAGGTTAGATCAATGTCCACAGCAATTAGATGTGTGAAAACCTTGCGTAAAGTCTAAGTAAGGAGAACTACGAAACGGTTTTATTTCAAATCTCAAATCGTTGTTCTTCATTCGTTATTCAAAAACTTCTTCACTGAATGGTCAATAGCGGCTTACATAATATTTTTCTCTGTGTCCTCTGTGGTTATTAATGTTTTCATGCTGACCTCCATACCCCGACTGCGCCGTGATTATGAAATACAATTCGGGAAAAAGGAATTATGGAAGTTATGCTTTCTCAGCGCTCTTAGCACTTCTCTGCGTTCTTTGCGTGAAACCTCTTCGTGGTAAAAAATTCATTCGTGTTAATCCGTGGTTTAAATTACTTTTGTGTTTTTCGTGTCTTTCGTGGTTTCATAAAATAAAAAAAGCACGAAATCTTACGACTTCGTGCTTTATGTATTTGGGGGTTATTGAGTTACATTATACCGAGGAACTGTTGAATAGCAGGTGAGAACGCAACGATCATACCGGCGAACACAATACTTACCATGCTCATCAGTTTTATTAAAATATTAATAGAAGGTCCGGCTGTATCTTTGAACGGATCTCCAACTGTATCACCAACCACACATGCTTTATGCACATCAGATCCCTTGCCGCCATAATGTCCGATCTCCACATATTTCTTTGCATTATCCCATGCGCCGCCTGAATTGTTCATCATAATTGCAAGCGTGAAACCGGTGGTGAGTCCACCAGCAAGCAATCCCATCACACCCGAAACACCAAGAATGAGACCCACAACAATAGGAGTGAGAATGCCAAGAAGTGCGGGAGCGACCATTTCTTTCTGGGCTCCTTTGGTGGAAATAAGCACACATTTTGCATACTCGGGTTCGGTTGTTCCTTCCATGATGCCGGGAAGTTCTTTAAATTGTCTGCGGACTTCAGCGACCATATCACCTGCTGCACGTCCAACTGCCTTGAGCGTAAACGCTGCAAAAACAAAGGTGACCATTGCACCGATAAAAAGCCCAATGAGCATTTTGGGATTCATAAGAGTAATATTATAATGTTCAACAAAGTTGGCAATAGTTGCAGTGCTCAAATCAACACCTGCGATCATAGTTTCACCTGCGAATTTAAGTCCTGTACGCACTTCTTCGAGATAAGAAGCAAGAAGCGCCATTGCAGTAAGCGCAGCGGAGCCAATTGCAAAACCTTTTCCTGTGGCAGCAGTGGTATTTCCCACGGAGTCAAGGGCGTCGGTCTTTTCACGAACTTCTTTTGGAAGCTTGGACATTTCTGCGTTACCGCCTGCATTATCAGCAATAGGACCAAACGCATCCATGGCAAGTGTTACGCCAAGTGTAGAAAGCATTCCCACAGCGCCAAAACCGATTCCGTATAATCCCATTTCCGGGATACTAAAACCTTTGCTTACTGCAAAAGCAGAAAGGATAGCGATTGCGATAATAATAACAGGAGCGCCGGTAGATCTCATCCCTACTGCAAGCCCGTCTATGATAACTGTTGCAGGTCCGAACTCTGCCTGTTCGGCAATTCCTTTTGTTGATTTATAGCTGTATGAAGTGGAATGTTCCGTGAATATACCTATCAGAATACCTGCCAGCAATCCTATGACCATAGCAAAGAATACGCCAAGAGAATATTCAGGGGGAAGCATCCATTTGGTTACAAAGAAAGCAACAATCGCAATGAGGATCGAACTTCCGTACACGCCTTTATTTAAGGCAAACATGAGATCTTTTGTTGTTGCGTCCTCTTTGGTGGAAACCAGGTAAATTCCAATTACCGAGAGAAATGCACCGATACCTGCAAGAACCATAGGAGCGGTGACAAAACGAATTGCAAGGTCTTGCAATGCAGGAATTTTTATTGAGATTTGTGTGAATGCAGCCATACCAAGTGCCGCAGTTGCCAGGATCGAACCGGCATAGGATTCATACAGATCAGCACCCATACCTGCTACATCGCCGACATTATCACCGACGTTATCTGCAATAGTTGCAGGATTTCGTGGATCATCTTCTGGAATTCCCGCTTCAACTTTGCCCACAAGGTCAGCACCCACATCAGCAGCTTTGGTATAAATACCTCCACCGAGACGTGCAAAAAGTGCCTGTGTGGAAGCACCCATGCCGAAACTCAGCATCACAACTGTGATCGTATGAAGATCCATCTTAAAAGCATTGAGCACAAAGAACCATGCAGAGATGTCTACAAGAGCAAGACCCACGACCACAAGTCCCATCACGCCGCCTGCGCGAAACGCAATGGTGAGTCCTTTATTAAGACTCTGACGTGCGCCTTGTGCAGTTCTATTGGATGCAAGTGTTGCAGTGTTCATGCCGATCCAGCCTGCAAGACCGCTGAAGAATCCACCGGTCAAAAATGCCCATGGAATAAGTGGATGGAGCACTTTCAGTACCCATGCCATAATATTAAAAACAATGAATGCAACAATAAAGAATATTCCTACTCCTCTATATTGCTGCTTAAGATAAGCAAATGCTCCCTCTCGCACATATTTTGCGATTTTCTGCATCTGGTCATTGCCCGGATCTTCTTTTTTTACATTCTTATAAAGAATGAACGAAAAGATAAGGGCAACTATCGCACCAGCCGGAGCAACAATCCATAACAAAGGGATATTCATAGAGAATCCTCCTGAAATTAATGTTGATTTGTGGTCAGATTTTTAAGCCCTTTTCGGTTTGTCAAGGATAGGAAAAAGAGAGGGAGAAATAAAAAAAGAATGTATAGAACGTCCTGGTTGATCATTTACTTTTCTGCACACAATACATATAGATTATTACCTTATTATTTAGCCAGATATGCCATTAATTTTCTATGCTAAAATGGTTGAAATTTAAATTTTCCAATCTTTCTTATAAAAACTTGACACGTTAACAACCACCAAATGTTTTACCGACCAAATAACTTACTTCAAAAATAATTTATTATATGATTAGACCTAAATGCTTGAATGAGAAAGGACAGAAATGGTCGTTTCAAAATCCGATCTAATTAAATTTTTCAATTCAATACAATCACAGTTTGATATTTTTGTTCCCTATAAGACAGAAAGAGAAATAGACGATCTTGTTTTCAAGAAATATGATCCTGATAAAGAATTTGTGCTTGATAAATACCGCACTGTCGATCCGGTAAGGGCATTATTTTATATGCCTTCAGAAAGTGTGCTTCCCCCTTCTGCGAAATCCAACAAAAGAATTATTGCAGGAGTCAAGAACTGTGATCTTCTCGGGCTTGCTGTTCTGGACGATGCGCTTCTCAAGGATAATTTTGTAGAACCAAATTACAAGATCTGGCGAGATAGTTCATATATCATTAGTTGTGATTGTACAGATGCACTTCAGACCTGCCATTGTGTTCTGCTCGACAACAATCCATATCCGGACCAGGATACGGAAAGCACTATGCTTTTTGATATCAATCTGTCTCCGGTTGATGATAAATTCATAATCACGGTTGGGAGCAAGAAGGGTGAAGAGCTGCTCGATTTGATAAAAAAAGAATGCGCACTCACAAAAGCGACTGATCACGATAAAGAAAGTCGCGAAGCAAATCATGCAGAAGTTCTCAAAAAAGTCAGAGATATTAATTCCGATTTTACGCCCGACAGGCATTATGATGTAATTACCGAGAACAAGGAAGCATCTGTGTGGAAAGAGTTCTGTAATGAATGTGTACAATGCGGCGCGTGTACGAATATCTGCCCGACCTGTTACTGCCTTATTCTCAACGATGAAAGCACGAAAGAAGAATTCCGTAAGGTCCGCTCATGGGATTCCTGCCAGCTTGTGGGATACGCAGAGGTTGCCGGCGGCGGAACTCCCCGCGAACACCGATGGGAAACCTTCAGAAACCGCTATCAATGCAAACACAATTTTATGAAGTCTAATTTCGATAAATTAGGATGCACAGGATGTGGTCGATGTATTTCCGCCTGTCCTGCAGAAATCGATTTACGAGAAGTTATTCAAAGTTTACAGGAGGTTTAGGTTGCCAGACAAAAACCCCTACGAAGTTTTAAAAGCTGATGTCCTAGAAGTCATCGAAGAATCCCCGACGATCAAATCATTCTATCTCAAACCTGAAAAACCATTTGAGTTTGCCACAGGACAGTTTATCGAGCTCTCATTACCAGGAATTGGTGAAGCGCCATTCACTCCATCCTCATCACACTATGAGAAGGAGAAAATATGGGTGTCCATTATGAATGCCGGATTTGTGACCAATGAAATTCACAAAGTACAAAAAGGTGATGTTATGGGCATTCGCGGTCCCTACGGAAAGGGCTACCCGCTTGATGTTTTCAAAGGAAAAGATGTGCTTCTTCTTGGCGGCGGTGTGGGACTTGCCCCGCTTCGTTGTCTTCTTCAGACAATGATCCACGATATTGATGATTATAAGAGCATTACTGTGTGCTTTGGCGCGCGTACTCCGGACGATATGATCTATAAAGATCAGATCAAAGATTGGAAAAGCCATGAGAGGATACATCACCTTTGCACGGTTGACAAATGTTCCGATAACGACATCTGGAAAGGCAAAACCGGTGTAGTTACAATTCTTCTGGATGATATAAAGGTCGATCCTCATAACGCAATAGCTGTGGTTTGCGGACCTCCTATTATGATGAAATTTGGAACCTTCTCACTCCTCGATAAAGGTTTTAAGCCGGAAAATATTTATCTCTCAATGGAGAAAAAGATGTACTGCGGATTTGGTCAGTGCCGCCATTGCGTGATGGGTAAATATTATGCGTGCAAAGATGGTCCCGTGTTCACCTATGAACAGATCAAAGATGAAGAAAAAATCTGGGATTAAGTTTATATATTAAAGGAAAGACAGTATCATGAAAAGATTATTTGTAGATATACCTAAGCTTCTCAAAGAAGAAAGTCTCGAATGCATTGATTGTGAATATCTGTATCACGAAGGAGCTAATCGCGGTGTATTTTCTATTGTAGAAATCGCAGAATTCGGCGCTTACTGCCGCCAGTGCAAGGAATCTTTCTGCATCGAAGCATGTCCAAAAGATGCACTTGAGCATAGCAAGACCAATATGATTTTGCGTCATAATATGCGCTGCGTGGGATGTAAAAGCTGTATCCTTGCATGTCCGTTTGGTACGATCTTTCCGGAGGTTATCAACTATATTTCTCAGAAATGTGATTTCTGTTTAAATCAATTGGAAAATGATCCCAACTATGTTCCACTCTGTGTAAAAACTGCACCAAATGAAACTTTGACAATGGTCGATATCGATGAAGATGATCCTGAGAATAACATTTATCTTGTCGGCAGCAGAATGGCAGTGAAAACACATCATTGGCGCAAAAAAGTCGGGAAAAATAAATAGTGCAGGATGATGAGGTTCAGGAGATAATATGCTAAAATATTTGTTCTATTTGCTCGTGTTCCCGGGCTTTCTATTTGCATCCGTGTTCGGTCTTATCGTAGGATGGATAGAGAGAAAAGTAAGCGCACGAGTACAATTCCGCGTTGGTCCTCCATTTTTTCAGAATTTTTATGATGTATTCAAGCTGTGGGGAAAAGAGATCATTCTTATTAAGAATACACCCTATTTCATATTTGTCATTGCGCCGATCATCGCCTTTGCTACGGTAATCATGACCACAACGATCGTTGGCATGACATTCTTCTATGGAGTCGGCATCGGCGGAGATCTGCTTTTCATTATTTATCTCATGGTGATATACTCCGTCGCAATGATACTTGGAGCTTCTTCAACAGGGAACGTGTATTCCAGTATCGGCGCCGGACGAGAGATGAAAATGCTTATTTCCGACGAACTGGCTTTCGTCCTAGTTATCCTTGTTCCGATCATTCATGCAGGATATAAGATCGATCTTACACAAATTTTAGCATATCAAAGTGCCAACGGCATGATCATTGGCAGCGCTTCTGGAATCATAGCATTCATAGTCGGCATACTCTGCCTTCAAGCAAAGATGGGAATGGTTCCTTTTGATATTGCAGAAGCAGAGACAGAAATCGTCGAAGGTCCGCTCATGGAGTATTCTGGTCCTTTGCTTGCATTCTGGAAATTGGCACATTATATGATGTATGTTTTCCTTCCAATGCTCCTTGTTATCCTTTTCTGGGGCGGCATGAGTTTTGCATCCTTTGGAACGATCATGGCAGGCATAGGAAAGTATCTGCTCATTGTCGTAATTATGATTCTTATCAGAAATACAAATCCTCGTGTGCGTATTGATTCTGCAATTAACTTTTTCTGGAAATGGGCAAGCCCCCTTGCTCTTATCGCCGTAATTCTGGCAATCATAGGAGTGTAAATTATGGCTTTTTATAATAAAATTATTAAGAAATCAATCTGGGTTTTCCATGTGAGTGCAAGCCCGTGCAACAACTGCGATATTGAAATTCTCGATCTCATCACACCCGGATATGACGTGGAACGCTTCGGCATCAAACTTGTCGGCTCAGTCCGTCATGCTGATGTCCTTCTTGTGACCGGTATTGTTTCCTATAAAGTTGCGCCACGCATCAAACAATTGTATGAACAGGCAGCCAAACCTCTTTTTGTGATCGGTATCGGAACGTGTACTGCCGGAGGTGCGACCTTCAAAACAAGTTACAATGCAGCAGGAATCCCACTTGAAAAGGTCATTCCTGTCAATGCCTATGTCACAGGATGCCCCCCGAAACCCGAAGCTATGATAGATGGCGTAGTAAAATTATTAGGAACATTAAAATGAGCGATAAAGGCACAGAATTTTTTGAAAAATTTCAGGATAAATTAACGAAAGTTATTATAAAGCCGAGAAGAAATTATTTCAATGTAAAGAACGAAGACCTCTGGGAAGTCGCGGATTATCTTTTCAATACAATGGGCTGCCGTCTCTCTATCTGTACAGCGACGGAGGTCTATGACGGGCTCGAAGTTCTTTATCATTTCTCTGATGATACAACCGGGATTTATTACAATCCACGTGTCAAAACCGGGCTGGAAAATCCGGAAATAAATTCTATTGCACCAATGATAGCAGGTGCGAACTGGATCGAAAGAGAAATGTATGATCTTTTTGGTATTAAGTTCAAGGGACATCCCGATCTGAAAAAACTGCTGACAATCAACAGTCCGCATTTTGGCGAGGATGACCATCCTATGCGTTTTAATCGCAAGAGAACGAAAGATAAGTAACAGGTTTATGCAGAGGAGCATGCAATGAGCAAATGTAGAATTCCTTTAGGTCCTTTTCATCCTTTGTTAGAAGAAGCGGAATTCTTTGATATAAAAGTCGAAGGTGAAAAAGTCGTTGATATTGAGATGGAAACCGGTTGGATGCATAGAGGTCATGAGAAGATATCAGAAACCAAGTCATACACGCAGTCAATCTTCCTTGTGGAGCGAATTTGCGGGATTTGTTCGACTTCGCATCCCTTTGCTGCAGCTCACGCTATGGAAGATGTCGATAATGTGGAAATACCTGAACGAGCAAAATATATACGAATTTTTATCGGGGAGATGGAGCGCATTCACAGCCATCTTCTTTGGCTCGGACTTGCAGGACATTTCATAGGATATGATACTCTATGGATGTGGGCATGGAAATATCGTGAACCCGTCCTTCAAATTTTTGAAAAAGTCTCGGGAAATAGAAATCATTATGCAATGTTCCGCGTCGGTGGAGTAAGCAGGGATTTTGATAATTCGCTCATCCCGGAAATTCATCCTACACTGGATATGATAGAGAAGAAAATGCTTATGATCGCAGGTGCTGCAAACGATGATCCAGTGCTGCGTTCCCGCCTCAAAGGTGTGGGTGTTCTCACAAAAGAGGCAGCCATAAATTATTGTGCGACAGGTCCCACAGCCCGTGCATCAGGCGTAGACATAGATGTCCGCCGTGACGATCCACTTGAATATGAACTGGTCGATTTCCCTGTTCGTGTCCTCCCCAATGGCGATGTATATGACAAACTNGTCGTTCGTGTACTCGAGATCATTGANTCTGTACATATTATACGACAGTGTCTCGAAGCATTTCCAAAAGTTGGTGGAGAATATCTTAACAAGGTTAAGCATATTTCTCCAGGTGAAGGAATCG